>OGVW01000008.1_pt1 | contig 37849 bp, 53 predicted proteins | sample 1575821 | NCBI WGS metagenome assembly OGVW01 (sample SAMN07581525, study PRJEB24739) | freshwater metagenome | place: Singapore | collected 2015-01
CTCAGCGATGTAGATGCTTCCCGGCTCGTCGGCGGTGCCTATCATCCAGAACTTGCCGCCTGTTTGACCGCCTGGGTGGTAGAGCTTGGTGCCATCATGGGCGATGTATTGGAGTGTGGACAGTTGCCCATCTTGCCCATAGAGCGGCACGACCAGACGACCGTCACCCGTCACGCGAGCGCCATGTACTTTGATTCCCTTGCGCTGGAGGTATGGGTGCTCAGGGCTGGCCGCTTGTGCAGATGACCAGATTGTCTCTACGGCATTGGAGGCAACTTCGTATTGTTTGGCTTGTTCTGCGTCGCGTGCCGCTTTGGCCTCAGCCATGCGCCGAGCGTGTGCCATCTCTTCTGCTGGTGAAAGCTTTCGGCCAACATCCGCACGCCATGTCACCTCGACACCAGCACGCCAGCACCCAAAGCGCCCGGCAGGAACGCCGTCACCATAGACAACATACCATCCCGGCTTGTCGCCTCCCTTGCCCTGCCCCTTGGTGCCTGACTTGAAGCGGTGCAACTTACCGTCAAGATGGATTTGCTCCGGTGGCTCAAGCCCTGCACCGCGCATGGCATCTATCAGTTGTTCCTCTGGTGGGGTAACGCGCTTTTCTGGTGGTGGTGCCCAAGGACCGCCAAGAACCTTTGAGAGATCAGCCATTCGCCGCTACCTTTCCTTGCAGGTATTTGGACAAAGCGGCTACCACTTCATAGGTGGGGTTCGTGTTCATACCGTCCCGAATTCTCATCACGGTGTTGACGTGCAGGCCGGTAGACTGCGCCACCATCGCGGGGCGCCTGTCCTTCAGGGCATCCCTGATCTGATCTAGTGTCATCATCTTTTACACCTCACAATGTAGATTTGTTTCATTGACGTGTTGACATGGTACAGCAAAGCAGATAGAGTAACAACCAATGCGCAACCGGATAGGCCGAAAGCGCATCAACAAGGAGAGCCGAATGGCTATCAACATCAAGACAACAAAAGGACTGCACTCCAATGGCGTCAAGTGCCTTGTGTACTCTCACGCTGGCGCTGGCAAGACTTCGCTGATTCCAACTTTGCCTAACCCGATTGCCCTTAGCGCAGAGGGCGGTTTGCTTTCGATTGCGGGTGCTGATGTGCCGTACATTGAAATCGCAACGATGGCCGATCTGATGGAGGCTTATACATGGCTGACGGAGAGTACGGACGCCAAGCCGTACCAATCAGTTGCGCTGGACTCGATCAGCGAAATTGCCGAGGTTGTACTCGCTGAGGAACTGCGCCGAAACAAGGATGGACGCGCAGCTTATGGAGAACTCAACACCATCATGACGCAGATGATTCGTGCGTTCCGCGATTTGCCTGGTCGCAATGTGTACTTCACCGCAAAATGCGAGAAGGTGCAAGACGAGTCGGGGCGCATCCTTTACGGTCCCATGATGCCGGGGAAGTCACTGAGCCAAAATCTCGGATACTTCTTCGATCTGGTTATGCCGCTGCGCGTTGACAAGGATGCAGAAGGCAACACCGTCCGCGCCCTCATGACCGACTCAGACGGGCTGTGGCAGGCTAAAAACCGCGCAGCAGGTCAGCTTGACATGTGGGAGGCTCCAGACCTGGGGGCGATCATTCGCAAGATAGGGGGTCAATGATGACGCTGCATCTTAGCTGGCTGGAGGCCAAGGAAGCTGAACGCGCAGCCATCGAAAAACGCCGGTTGATTGAGGATGAGTTGGTGCAGCAGTTGCGCGTCAATTCGGCGCATGAAGGCTCACAATCTTTCGACATTGACGGCTATCAGGTCAAAGTGACCTGCCGGATTGATCGAAAGGTAGATGCAGACATGGTGCAAGAGATTGCCGCCGAGCATGGTCTGTCTGAACACCTTTCCAGCCTTTTCCGCTGGAAACCTGAACTCAACATGTCGGCATGGAAGTCTGCCGACGAATCCATCACACGGCCGCTGGCTGGTGCTATCACGGCAAAACCTGGCCGTCCATCGTTCACCATCACCCATAAGGACTAATCATCATGGCATTCCTTCCCCAAGCATTCGACGCCGCCGATTTGCCCCAATCGACTGGCAATTTTGACCCGCTGCCCGCTGGCTGGTATGACGTTGCCATCACTGGTGCTGAGTTGAAGTCCACTAAGGACGGTAACGGCTCATACATCAAGGTTCGTTACGATGTAACTGGCCCGACTCATCAAGGTCGTGTTGTGTTTGGCAACCTGAACATTCAGAACGCCAGCGCCAAGGCGGAGGAAATCGGGCGTCAGCAACTTGGCGAGATCATGCGCGCCATCGGCCTGAGTCGGGTGCAAGACACTGATCAGTTGATTGGTGGCAATCTCTCCATCAAGCTGGAGGTCAAGCCCGAAGACGGTCAGTATTCAGCCGGTAACGAGGTGCGCGGGTTCCGTGCGCTGGCTGGTGGTGCTGCACCCAAGCCACAAGCGGCACCCACCGCTACACAAGCGCCTGCCCGCGCTGCGCCTCCCTGGGCTAAGTAAGAAATAAAAAGCCCCGGTTGGTTGATACCTTCCGGGGCCAAAACGTACAAGGAGCAAGGAATGCGTATTCCAGAGCCAAACAATAGCATATCTGCGCTGATTGACAAGCACCACGAACGACAAGAACAAGGACAGCGCGGCCACTTGGGCGCATCGTTGCTAGGTCATCCATGTGACCGTTACCTGTGGTTGTCGTTTCGATGGGCTGTGATCGCCAAGTTTCCAGGCCGCATCTTGCGCCTGTTCCGTCGCGGTCACATGGAGGAAGCAACGCTTGTAAGCGACTTGCGGGCCATTGGCATTGACTTGCGCCACACCGGACGAGATCAAAAGCGCGTTGACTTCGGCGCTCACGTCTCAGGCTCGATTGATGCCATTGCCGAATCTGGCGTTCCTGAATCACCCAACAAACGCCACATTGTCGAATTCAAGACGCACAGCCTCAAGAGCTTTGCCGATCTTGAAAAGCATGGCGTTCAAAAGTCCAAGCCTCGGCACTACGCACAGATGCAGGTCTACATGGCGGGAACTGGCATTAATCGTGCTTTGTATGTGGCCGTTTGCAAGGATGACGACCGACTGCATACCGAGCGCATCCGGTACGATGAAGAAGTGGCAAAGCGTCTGATTGAGCGCGGCCATCGCATCGCACTAGCTGAAAGGATGCCAGAGCCAATCTCGGCTGATCCGTCGTGGTATCAGTGTAAGTTCTGCGACGCAAAAGACTTGTGCCATTCAACAAAGCTGACGCAAGAGGTCAACTGCCGAACATGTGCCCATTCGACGCCAACACCAGAGTCCAAGTGGCACTGCGCACGCTGGGACGATGCTATCCCTTTTGACAACCAGCAACGAGGCTGCGACTCGCACGCCTTACACCCTGACCTTGTGCCGTGGCCGATGGGCGAAAGTGACAAGGAATGGAGCGCCGTCTATGTTGTCAAAGGCTTGAACGTCATCAATGGCGAGGACGGCTACAAATCATCAGAGTTGATCGCCAATGCAGAGCTGTGCGCATCTGGTGCTGCGGATGAGTGGAAGGATAAGTTTCCTGGGGCAAGGGTGGTTGGGTAATGCTTCGTGAATACCAACAACGCGCCATCGACCATCTATACGAATGGTTCAAGGCGAACGAATCAGTCCACCCTTGCCTCGTGCTGCCGACTGGCGCAGGTAAGAGCCACATTGTCGCCGCGCTGTGCAAGGATGCGGTGATGCAATGGCCCCAGACCCGCATCTTGATGCTCACGAGTCAAAAAGAGCTGATTGAGCAGAACGCAGAAAAGATGCGCCAGCATTGGCCTGGTGCGCCTTTGGGCATCTATTCTGCTGCAATCGGCAAAAAGCAACTTGGAGAACCTATCACGTTTGCAGGGATTCAATCCGTTGCCAAGAAAGGCCACTTGATTGGTCATGTTGACCTGATCATTGTGGACGAGTGCCACCAGATCAGCCACAAGGACGAGGGCGGCTATCGCACGCTGATCAATCAACTGATTGGAATCAATCCTGCATTGCGCGTCATTGGCTTGACTGCCACTGAGTATCGATTGGGGCATGGACTTATCACGGACAAGCCAGCTTTGTTTGATGACTTGATCAAGCCTGTCAGTATTGAGGAGCTGATCTATGGCGGCTATCTGTCTGTTCTGCGCTCCAAGGTAACGAAAACCAAGCTATCTACCGATGGTGTCAAAAAGCGAGGTGGCGAGTTCATTGAGAGCGAGTTGCAACGAGCCGTTGACACCAATCCTCAAAACATCGCCGTTGTGGATGAGGTAATCGAACGCGCAGAGGATCGCCGGTCGTGGCTGTTCTTTTGCTCAGGCGTGCAGCACAGCGAACACATCCGCGACGTGCTGCGAAGCCGTGGCATTGTGGCCGAATGCGTCACAGGAGCCACGCCAAAGTCTGAGCGTGAGCGAATCATTGCCGATTTCAAAGCGGGACGCATTCAGGCACTGACCAACGCCAATGTGCTGACGACAGGATTTGATGCGCCTAACGTTGATCTGATTGTGTTGCTGCGTCCTACTATGAGTGCATCTCTGTATGTGCAAATGGTGGGACGTGGGCTGCGCTTGAAGGATCACACCGATCATTGTCTGGTGTTGGACTTCGCTGGAGCTGTTGCCCATCATGGCCCCATTACAGCAGTCAAGCCGCCCAAAAAAGCGGGATCAGGCAATGGCGAAGCGCCAGTAAAGTTGTGCGATGAATGCGGGGAATTGGTGCATCCAACGGCAAAGACTTGCCCCGCGTGTGGTCATGAGTTTCCACCACCAAAGGAAAAGCACTACACCCTACACAATGACGACATCATGGGCGTATCTGGCACGGAGATGGACGTGTCAGCGTGGACATGGCGCGTCAAGCAGTCACGAACAACCGGCATCGAGATGCTGATGGTGAGCTACTATGCTGGCCTGACAGACATGCCCATCAAAGAGTACATTTGCATCAACCATGAAGGGTACGCCGGTCAGAAGGCCATGCGCTTGCTGGCTGAGATTTCGCGTCATGCTGGGGTTGACTCAACGCAACTTCATCTGCCCACCACTGGCGCGATTGCTGATCTGATGAACGGTGCAAAGCCACCAAGTCAGATTGAGTACAAGAAAGACGGCAAGTTTTACAACGTGATACGGAGAACATGGAATGAGAACACCAACGCCTGAAAAAGTGCTGATGTATTGGGAGTGGCAAAAGAATGGGCCACCCAAGTTTTGCCACACATGTGACCACTACCTAGGCAACGGATCATGCGACAAGCACAAGATGAGTCCGCCTGATGAGTTCACGCAAACGGAGAACGCATGCAATGACTGGGAATGCCACATACCCTTCTGAAGACCACGAACAAATGATGTTCGTTCAGTGGTTTAGGCGAAATTATCCAGGGGTACTAATTTTTGCCATCCCAAACGGTGGGGCGCGTCATCCAGCCGTTGCCATGAAGCTAAAGGCGACTGGCGTAGTGAAGGGCATCCCTGATTTGTTCGTACCGGCCTGGAGTCTTTGGATTGAGATGAAGCGCCAGGACGGAGGAAGGGTTTCGCCAGAGCAGAAAGAGGTGATGGCGTACCTAGAGGGCATCGGCCACCGTGCCATCGTGGCGAAAGGCGCAGAAGACGCTAAAAGACAAGTCATCCAATACCCCACCACACAACAAGGTCATTGCACACAAAACAATGACAGTGAGTGATGATGTGGGTGTCAACAACGAAGGAGAGAAAATGGACTATCAACAGTTCATCCAGTCAAAAAAGCACACGTTAGGAGATCACGGATTTGATCCGGTTTGGATGCCTGAATGCGCGTTTGACTTCCAGCAGCACATCATCACAAAAGCTGTGCGTAAGGGCCGAATGGGCGTGTTTGCAGACACAGGTCTCGGCAAGACATTGCTTCAACTGTCGATTGCTGAAAACGTGGTCCGCAAAACAAACGGGCGCGTGCTGATCTTGACGCCGCTTGCGGTTGCTTTTCAGTTCGTCGATGAGGCATCGCGTATTGGTGTCGGTGACATTGCACACAGCAAGGACGGTACCATCAAAGCAAAGATCACAGTCTGCAACTATGAACGGTTGCACCTACTGAACCCAGACGACTTTGAGTGTGTGATGCTGGACGAGTCAAGCATCCTCAAGAACTTTGCAGGCAAGACGCGGGATCAGATTGTGGCTTTTATCAAGCGAGTCAAGTACAGATTCCTGTCAACGGCCACACCAAGCCCAAACGACTTTATTGAGCTTGGCAACAGTTCAGAAGCCCTAGGGTACATGGGGTACATGGACATGTTGACGAAGTTCTTCAAGTCGAATCAAAACAGCGTTGACTCGAACAACCGCAACATCGGAGAGAAGTTCTACCTCAAACCTCACGCAGAGAAAGACTTCTTCGCATGGGTCAATCAGTGGTCTGTTATGGTCAAACGTCCATCTGATCTGGGCTTTTCTGATGAGCGGTACAAACTGCCAAGCCTGATCACGAACCGGCACATGGTTCAGAACAAGTCAACATGGGTCATCGAAGGACAGGAGTCTCTTTTCGCTCAACCAGCGGGCACCATGACCGAGGTGCGAGAAGAACAAAAGCTGACTGTCGATGAAAGATGCGAGAGGGCCGTAGAACTTGCACAAGGCAAGACGTCCGTTTACTGGTGCAACTTGAACGAGGAAAGCTCAAGACTCAAAGCTCTTGATCGTGATGCCGTCGAGATCATTGGTGGCATGTCAATTGACCAGAAGGAAGAAATTCTTGTTTCGTTTGCGCGTGGCGACATCAAGCGGCTGATTACCAAGGCCCGCATGACCAGCATGGGGCTGAACTGGCAACACTGCAACCATACCGTATTCTTCCCAACATGGAGCTATGAGCAGTACTACCAAGCTATCCGGCGCTTCTGGCGTTTCGGGCAACAGAACCAAGTCACATGTGACATGGTGATCAGTGAGGGTCAAGAGCGCGTGATGGATGCTCTAGAACAGAAGACACAGAAAGCAATCGAGCTATACGAAAACCTTGTGCAGGCGGCAAATAAGACGTTCACACACAGCACAAAAGAATTTGACAAGACCATTCAACTCCCGGAGTTCCTGAAATGAAAACCAAAGACCAGATCGTTACGCCGCAATACGCCATTTACAACAGCGACTGCATGGAGGTTTTGCCATCGTTGCCTGACGAGTCTATTGACCTGTCTGTGTACTCCCCTCCGTTTGCTGGGTTGTATAACTACAGTTCTAGCGAACGCGACTTCTCCAACTGCGATAGCAAAGAGCAATTCCTTGAGCAATACGACTTCTTGGTTGCTCAGATTGCCCGCGTCACAAAGCCTGGGCGTATCACGGCAGTGCATTGCACGGACGTGTTCGACAACTCGTGCCGCCTGTGGGACTTCCCTCATGAAATCATCCGTATTCATGAGAAGTACGGTTTCCAGTACCGCAACCGCATCACGATCTGGAAGGAGCCCCTGAAGGTCCGTATGCGCACGATGGTCAAAAGCCTGATGCACAAACTGATTGTCGAGGACTCTACTCAGTGCTTTACCGCCATGCCTGACTACGTTTTGATCCTGACGAAGAAAGGCGACAACGCTGTACCAGTCACGCATCCTGAAGGATTGAAGCGGTACTTTGGATCGACTCCGATTCTTCCCAACATCTTGCAGGCATGGAACAACGCAAACGGAACAGAGTTCAATGAGGAGCAATTGTGGGACTACCTCAAAAGCAACTTTGCAGACCACAAAGACCCGAAATCAAACAAGCTATCTCACTACATCTGGCAGCGCTACGCATCAAGCGTGTGGGATGACGTCCGTATCGACAATGTTCTGCCATTCCGAGACTCAAAAGACCCAGATGACGAAAAACACGTCCACCCGCTACAGCTTGACGTTATCGACCGGATTGTGGAGCTGTATAGCAACGCAGGCGAAACGGTGTTGACGCCATTCATGGGCGTAGGGTCTGAGGTGTACAGCCCTGTTTCGCTTGGTCGTAAGGCTATCGGCATCGAGTTGAAGGACAGCTACTTCAAGCAGGCATTAATCAACCTCAAGCACGCGGCGGACCGTTTTGCCGATGAGTCGCAAATGAAACAGGATTCTCTGATCTAACAAGCGGGGCTCCGGCCCCACCAAGGACACCTATGGACTTCCAAATCTACCAACTTCAAGCCATGCGCACAGCCAAGGCAATGGAGCCTGATGACGACCTGATGCACGCAGCATTGGGCCTTGCAGGAGAGGCAGGCGAGTTTGCCGACGCGATCAAAAAGCATCTTGTCTATGGGCGTGAACTTGACAGAGAGAACGCTCTAGAGGAACTTGGTGATGTGCTTTGGTTTGTGGCTCTTGGCTGTCACGCTTTGGGCGTTTCTATGGCTGATGTAGCGCAAGGCAACATCGACAAGCTGCGCAAGCGTTACCCGGAGAAGTACGACGATGAGTTGGCTTATCGGAGGATGGACAAGTCATGAGCAAGCCACGCAAGAAGTACCGCCAAAAGCCTGTAAACCTCAATGTCTTAGCTTTGGCTGGCATCGGCCAATCCAAGCTGACTCCGCAAGACCAGGAAGAACGAATCGCACCGGCCCGAGTTGCACTTGAGCAGATCACCAAAGGCCAAGCGTCAAAAGCAGACTGGCAGGCGATCTTCGATGTCATCAACATGCTGGATCGTTTCGTTCGGATGCCCACGGTGATGCGTCATGGCCGTGACTACCTCAACACGATTCAGGGTGTTGTATGCACAATCCTTGACCGCCAGAAGGCTACGGGCACGAAGGCTCTGTACCCGTCAGAGTTGGAAGACCTGCGCGGACTGGTCGAGCTTTGGGCGGAGCTTCTTTCGACCGTCACACATCGCGAGTATTCAATGGCGGAAGAACGCGCCCACGCCCGTCTTGTGTCCGTTCTCCGCGCCAAGAAACCGATTCAAGGCGTGCGAGTGTGTGAGGCGTAATAGCCTAGTGATTCGTGTGGGCTTTGCTTGTGAGCACTAGCGGTAGTATGTAAGATACCCACATCAACAAATAACACCCTCGGACTGGCCCGCTGTATTTCGCACTTTGACCACCAGACGGTTACTCGTCGGTCACTGCCAAGCAAACACCCGCGATGATACAGGCCACGGTCGCGCGTGGCGGGGTGACCCTACAAAATGAACTGCCCGACATGCAACGCGCAAGCACGCGCACTTGAAACACGAACACGGTCTGATGGTTCAAAATACAGACGATACATGTGCGCTAATGGGCACAGGTTCAGCACGATCAACCATTTGATAGTCAACAAGGAGAGAAAATGACCGACTCCAACAAACTACCACCGCTGCCTGAGCGGCTGTGCATTGATGACGACAAGGCCGAATTCAGCGCCGACCAGATGCGTGAATACGCGCTGCAAGCCATTGCCCATGCCACGCAACCGGCAGAGGTGACGGATGCCGAAATTGATGCGTTGTGTCTAAGCCTGACAGGCTTCATGACTCGCAGAGAGCGGGACCGTGCGGTGGCCCGCGCCATCCTCGCCCTGCGCCCCGCAGCGGTGCCGATGACGGATGGGTGGATCAACGCCTCAGAGCGCGTGCCCCTTGAGGCTGACGGAGAGGTGTTCGTGCGCTTTACGGACGGCAGCATCGGGACTGCCTGGGCCACCTACTGGCACGGCGCGTCAAATGCCTTTGCGCAGTGGACTCACCCCGATCCTGACGAAGATCGCACGATTGCTTACTGGATGAAGGCTCCAGGCATCACTGCCCAGGCCAAGAAGGAGACGCCATGAGCATCGAAGCAATGAAGAAGGCAATGGCTGCGCTTGAGTCTTGCGCACCGGCAGACACATCAAGCGGACATGTGATCTACCCGAGCTTTGACGAGAAGCTGGTTGATCAAGCATGTGAGGCACTCCGCACCGCCATCCAGCAGGCAGAGGCCAAGACGGATGAGCCGGTGGACTTTCCGGCTGGGGCAATCGTCAACGGTCGCACGCTTATTGAGCGGATCGAGGCGTACCCATTTGAGAGCCAGGGTGGGGGCCTCCGCATGTGCTCAGACTGGCACGAGCTGCGCCGTTGCTTTGAGCATCTGGCCGATTATGTTTCCGCCCACCCCGCGCAGGGTGTGCCGGACATCGAAGCCGCCGCAAAGAAACTGGCCGAGTGCATGGACTACCCTTGGGAGCACATGCCAGAGAAGGGCCGCGCCAACATGCGCAAGCACGCCGCCTCAGTGCTCACCGCCGCCCAGGCGCAGAAAGGTGGTGAGTGATGAGCACGCAACCCGCAAGGGTTGACGCCCGCTTGAGCGACCGGTTAGGCCATGCAGCCACAACGACGAAGGCAACGATATGAGCAAGGAAATGCGGCACTGGGAGTGCCCCCATGGGGGGCACAAGGAAAAGATCGACTTGACCGTTGAGCCCTGGGCAACTCTGGCACCGCTGTGCTGGGACAACCCGTCGACGTTCCGACTGGGCTGGGCGGCAGAAGAGCACGGCGTCAAAGAGAACCCGTTCAAAAGCCAGTTCACGCGCGGCGTCTTTGAAGCTGGGCGACAGCGATGCCGGGAGTTCGGAACATCGAACACAAAGACGCTGCCTGCACCTGGGGCCTAACGCCGCGTTAACCGGCTTGTCCGGTTGAACGCTTTGTTAGGCGATTTTGGAGGATGATATGTACGCAGAATTGATGAATGAGAACGCGCGCATACGAGCCGAAAACGTAATGCTGCGAAAGGTTGTGTTTGCGCTGATTGCGCAGGCGGACAAAGACCCATTTATGAGCATCGGGCACTTCGCGGAACATGGCCATGCGAGCGCCGCTCTTGCAGAAATACGCAAGCTCAACGACGAACAAGAGCGATATATGGCGCAGTTTATCAAGGAGCAGATGACATGTTCGTAGATATTCGGAAGCTCACCAGGCAGCAGGTGAAAGAAGTTCTCGAAACGGCCGGTTGGGCCTGGGATGATACCAAGAGCATTGACGGGGAGCGGAACCGCCGCGATTGCGAGGCGCTGGTAAATGAGGCATACAGGCGCGGCTTCAAGGCGGGCATTAACGCAAAGACTCAGGTGGCGGCTGTTGTTGCCGCTTGGGATGCTGACGCCTAACCAATAAGTTAACCGGCGCCTCGGCGTCCGGTTGAACTGGCGGTTAGGCGTTTACTCACAAATGTAGAAGGATTGAATATGCATATTGATGACTGGCTGGATTTGCCGGCCAAAGACGACGCGGAGAAGTTGGCCAAGGAATTTCTGGCGCACTGCCGTAGACCAGCGGCAGAAAAGGACTATGCATGGATCAGAGCCAACCCCCTGTTTTGCACATACAAGGGCGAGCGGTGGCGAGTAGTTGGCGCAAGCCGCCTAGGTGACGTGTGGCTGTCAAAGCAATTCGACCGTGAAAACGGCTACGAAATCCGCCCCGATGTGGACGCGTGCAGCGATTGGAGCAAAGACGCCTAACCAATAAGTTAACCGGCGCCGTAGGCGTCCGAGTTGAACGGCGGTTAGGCGGCTGGTGGTTTTGCCCGCTTGATGGCCGCACGCAGCCATTCCAGGCCGTGCGCGTCGATCTTGGCCCACAGATCAGGCGGCAAACGGATAGACCGCTGCACCAGCTTTTCACCGTCAGGCTTTGGAGGGCGCCCACCCTTGTTTTTTGGCTGTTCCATAGGGGCAGTATACGTGATTCAAAAAGATGTTGCGCGCTCGGTGTTTTTGTGATTCAATAACACCCATTGCAACACACCTCCGGAGCGCCATCATGATGACCCAGTTCGAACTCACCCAACTGTGGAACTACTCCACAAACCAATACAACGACGCGCTCATTGAGCGCACCTTCAACCGTGGCAGCGCCCACATCACCATCCATCGGTGGCTGTAATGCTAACCACTGAGCGCCGCGAGGCGCTTTTGAAATCGGCGGCGGAGTGGAGAGCGGGCGTGACGCAGATGGACCTGCCATACGTTCGCGCCTTGGCTGAGCGGGCGGCGATCAACTTAGAGAGGCAGGCAGAAACCGGCGTGGCAACCTGCCTTTGCTGCGGAAAGCCGTTCGGCCAAGGCACCCTCCACCGATAGCACGCAAGCCGCCTAACCGCTATTAGGCGTCACAACTGACGGATAACGATGGCCCTCGCTGGGTCATCCCACCAAACACCACCATGACCACAGACACCAAAGCAGCCTGGAAGCGCAGAGCCTTGCGGGCAGAGGCAGAGCTAGAGAGCCTGCGCAGAATTCGCCGGTTTGAGCACGGGCAGGAAATGGAGATGTGCCGCGTTGATGCCGCCCAGGCTACTGCGCTGCGCGAGATTCAGGACATCCTGAACGGCCTGAAGAAAGACGAACCTACTGCGGGGCTGATATGAGCACACAACAACCAGAGGCGCTGCGCCTTGCTGACACGACCCCATCTTTGCGAGGCGGCGACTGGGGAGACAAAGCATCCGCCGAACTGCGACGCCTTCACGCCGAGGTCGAGCGACTGCGCAAGCTGGTGCCGGATGTTGAGTTTGCACGCGAAGCAATCTATGGCAAAGCAGAAGGACGTGAAGCATGACAACCGATGAAGTCCTACAAGCGGCCAAAGAAGCCGGATTTGAAATCAACCATGCTGAGGCGGCTGCAATTCTGTTCACTCGCTTCGCCGCCCTAGTTGCCGCAGCAGAGCGTGAGGAAGCCCAGCGTGCATTCTGGGAGGCGTGCAGGCCACACGGGAAGGTGGGAGAGGTGATCTACACGACCTACAAACACATCCACGCAAGGAGCACGCCATGACAGACCGTGAACTATTGGAGATGGCTGCCAAGGCTGCAGGTATTTCAATCGACCCTATCGATGCGATGCACGATCCATCCGAATGGGTATGCTGGAACCCACTCACCGACGACGGCGATGAGTCACGTCTTGAATCCCGATGCGGCCTGAATGTGCTTTGGGGGGATTCGTCCGTCACGGTTGCCAACTACACGAGCGATGTGGGATGTACAGAGTTTTTTGATGAGCACGGCGATGACCGACAGATGGCTCGACGCACTGCTGGCGTCCGCGCCGCTGCTGAAATCGGAAAGGTCATGCCATGAGCCGCCGAGCCCGAGCCAGACGCGAAGCAATGGAATCCAAGTACATCGCCATGCACTCCGAAGACGACCACGACGATGCTGACTGGGAGGATGCTGACTTTGACAGTCTGCGCCTATATGACGAGATCAGCGAGGACTCACCGGCCACGCTTCAATCATTATCCTGATGTCTGAGGCGTGACCGTCAGCTTTTTCCGCCAACGCTTGATATTCTCCAGCGCACTCTGCGAGTAGTTCACTTGAGGCAATGGAGTAGTCAACTGCGGAGGCGGGGGAAGCTGCGACGGCGGAGGATCGCTTTTTGATGGCGATGCGCAGCCGGTCAAGCTCAGAGCGAGCGCCGTCAGCAGCAAGGCGGATTTCGTTTTCGCGTGTGCGTGCATTGTTCAATGCCTCGGTGTATTGGTTGGCGATGAGTCGGGCTTTGCGCTCTGCCTCGTATCGTTCTGATTGGCGCTCTTTTTCAATGGTTGCGATTTCAGCTTGATAGTGAGACTTGACGCGCCAACCATTCACGGCAGCGCCAGCCACAAACGCAGCAAGCAAAACCAAGCCCTTTACAGCGGTTGCGTTGATCATTTCAAAGCCTCCCTTGCTGCTTTGTGGTTGCGCTCAAACTTCGCACGAAGCGCTTTCTGCTGATCAGGCGTTCCTCGGGTGTAAGCACCTGGCCGCCAAGTGCGCAAATACAGCCGCCACGCGCTTTCTGCGTCAGAGACTAGCGGAAGTGCCAACGGGTCCGTCCAGATCAACAGGCGAGCAAATGCGCAGCCTAGAGCATCATCTGTTGCCATGCGCTCCCACACAGCGCGAGATTCAGGCTCGACGCCGACAGCATCGCACACGCGCTTGGCATGGTTGCGGGATGATGGGTGCGTCAGGACTCCCAAAACACCGCCGCCTCGTTCGAATTGCCAGTAAGAGAGCGCCGGACCCAGAACAGTGTTCTTGCCGCCCTTCTCCAACTGGTCACGGTGCTTAAATCCAGACTCTTGCAAGCCAAACGTCAGCAGCAAAACACGCGCAGCGGGTGTGTCCATTGACGAGGGCAAAAGCGCCAGCCCAGCGTTCAGAATGTCTTGCATAGTTCTAACCATCCAGTCATCAAAGCACCACCGGCCACCGTCACAAGCGCGTCGATGCGGTCGGGCGTGCCGTGGCCGTGAGCGTCCCAAAGCTCTTTGCCGACTGCTGCAACCAGCACGGCCAGCAGCGACGGCATGACGCCCCAAGGTAGCAGGGCCGCTGCGATGGCTGCGCCTGCGAGTGCGTGGGTGATTTTGTCGAGCTGCATCACAGGTTGCCCTCGCTGACCCACGTCCCAGGACTGCCCGCGACAGTGCAGACCCACCCCTTTGGCTGGCCAACCGAAGGAGCCCCGTTCAGAACGTTGTCACCACGCAGCCACGATCCATAGTTTGGGGCCTGCCCAACCCTTGACAGACGGCGGCCCTCATAGACAACGTTTGCAAACCATCCGTTATCCAGCACCTGTGACGGAATAACCGTGCGGTCATTGATTGCGATTTGCGAATTCGCTGAGTTGAACGCAATTCGATACTTTGTCGTACCGGCTGCAACCGTCGAGTATTGTTCGTTGTATCCTGTAAGGGCCAGCGTACAGTTCGCGCCGCAGTAAATGACCTGAGCGATTCCGCCCGTGTCATATGTGCACGAAATGTCCTTTACTCCATTCATCACAACTTGAGCACCATTAAAATGGATGGCTCTTGCGGACGGTGAAGACATGCGGTTTGCCTCAAGGGCAGTGCCATTGAGAACAGCCAAGTTGTAATTCTGGAACAAAATCCATTGATCGACGCACTGGTCAATTGCCAGCTGATCCGTCTGAATATCGTTGAAATTGTTGGCGAAAACACCCTTGCCGTATTGACCCCCAGCAGAGCTATCCCCACGGACGTAACACTGAACCATTCGCAGCGTCGTGCTGCCCGGCTTGCTGTTGAGCCAGAACCCCCAATCGGCGCACCGGAATGCAGTGACCTTGTATAGCGTGAACAGCCACGCGGTTCCGAGCGGCTGACCAGTCCAGTCGTTTTGGATAACGCCCCGGTAGCCATAGCGAACCTCGACGTTCTTCAGCACGGCATTGCTGAACTGGTAGCTCCCGCTTGCCAGCTCGACGCCGATCCGCGTTGCTGGGATAGACGCGGCTGCTGTGACGGGCCATTCAACCGAGAAGTCACCAGACTCAATCAGGCTTGTAACCAAGTTCACAGCCGTGAAGTCACCGTCAGGGCATAGCGTAGTGGCAGTTTTCCCCGCCCCGACAAGACCCACTTGGCCAACGTTGCCAGCACCTGCCGTTGTGATCTTTGCCGTGATGCGCAACTTCCCAGGCGGGAGCTCAACACTTGGGCCAACCAATCCGAGTGTCGCTGCGTAGTGGATTGCGGCCCGAATTGGCCCGGTGTTGTCCGTTCCCGTGGTGCCGTTCCAGTCGGCTTTTGCGCCAAACCACACAGCATGCACGCGGCCAACAAAAAGCCGCTTCCATCGACGCCCACTTGCATCAACGATGAGGGTGCCGCCATTGTCCGCGCTGCTTGTGTCAGCGTCGTCGCGCTGGAAGAAGCCAGACACCCCGGATTGAGTGATACGAACACCAGTGGCTCGGCCTGTGTAGTTGCGCAGTGCCGTGTAGTTCGCCATCGGTTTGGCTTCGTCAAGCACATCCTGAGCCGTGCCGTCATCGTATCCAACCAGCGCAGATCCGCCAGATGCGGCCAAGCTGGAAGCGTCAATCTTCTCGCTATCCAACTCAGCTAAAGCCGCCTGCACGTTGGTAGCAGTCAACCCGCCAACAGGTGCGCTTGTGACCTTGCTTGCATCGCTCAATTCTCCAAGGATGGTCACATCGTTGAATACGGCATCAGACCCGTCCATCGGGTCCTCAAGCAAAATATCCGTGATGCTTGCTACAACATTGCCGCCAAAGCTGAAGGAAAGGTTATATCGGCCATCTGGCGCATAAAACGAGAATCGCCCGTTGTTGTCAGATGTTAGCGGGTTGACGTTCAAGCCAATTGCATTGGCAGAGTAAACGCTGACAGGCGAACCTGCCAAATCCGTGACAGTCACCTGAACACCTGAAACAGGGTTGCCATTTTGGTTCAGCACTACGTCTTGATACTTTTGCATACGATGCCTTATGTGATCTACAGTATTTCAGCGTGGCAAACGCTTAAGCCTTACAGAGTGCCACCATGTCTCGCCCTCAATAATCCCTCGAATCTGTCTGCCATGAAAAACGAGCACATAGGCAACAGCTGATGCAAACGCAAGGGCGGGTATGCTGTCGCTGTATCCATTGAACCCTATCCATGCGAACCAAACGCCCCAGCATGTCAGACCGACAAGCAGTACTCTATGAAGCCTCTTTGTCTGTCTGTCACATCCAACCGCCACAAGCACAATACTTGCGCCAACAATGATGATGCCGATAAGCATTTGAAATGCTGACAATAGAGTTCCGATCATTTCGAACCCTCCGCAGCGCGGGTTGTTGCCTTGATCACAAGAGGCAAAGCATGGCTAATGCCCACCGCAGAAAGGATGAGAGCACATCCTACAGAAAGGGAGCCGCTTGGGATCATGTGCCGCACAGATTCAGGGATTACAGCCATGACAGCACCGCCCGCCACAGGGCCAAAAGTAGCGCCAATCATCCATGAAAACGACCACGCAGACAATGCAGAAAATACAGCCGCAAACGTCCACTCGCTCACTTTTTTACGATTCGACATTGCCCACGATGCGCCACCAGCCGCAGCCACAGCGATGGGTAATGCAAGAGGCTCAGGAACACCCACGGCCACGGCCACAGGGTAAGACAGCACGCTTGATGCAACCGCTGATGCGGGTGTAGCCATATCAGCCATACATCAGTACCCTATCGCAAAATAGTACGCATATCCTCCGCCACCATAAGATCCGCCAGCGTTCCAAATGAATTTAGTTGTATCCACAATTGAAACGATTGTGCCTGAATTAAGCGTCATACCGCCAGGAGATGCGGCTTCTAATTGCAGTGTGACATTCACGCAAGCGGTTGGGAAGGCGATAGAAAATGACTTGTAATCCGTGCCAGATGTGGATTCAGTTACATAACCCCACTGGAAGATAAGCCCACCTGGCAGCTTTTGATATCCATTTGCCGATAGAGACTGATTTGCGCCCTTGAGAGATTGCCCAAGAGAGAGAGGCGTGATTGCCTTTGTGTTATCCGCTAATCCTTGAGATTCTGCTGCCGTAGCAAGTTCAACTACACCGGAAAAGCTGTCAGTGGCAGACTGCTTTAGCGCATTGAATGCGCCGAGTGCTGTTGTGTCGCCCGTTCCACCGTTTGCAATCGCAACCGCGCCCGTTAAGTTGGAGACTGGGACAGAGCTAGGCGCAGCAAGTGGCTGGCCGGATGCTCGCTGATACGCATAAACACGCCATCCGGTAGCTGGTACACCGTTAGGCACAACAATGGCGGTATCGCCTGCTGCTGTAGTGATGTTTGCGCCTGTTGGCAACACCAGTGCAGCACCGTGCGTCAACGTCAGCGCGCCAGCGAATCTAACAAAACGCGGCCCGTTGTAGTTCGCCCCGAATGACGTGATCGTCGTTGTCCCTGTGATGTTCAGGTTCGTGGTGTTTTGAGCGCCAATGTCAACAGTCGCCGCGCTTGCAATGTTGACCTGCTGCCCTTGACTGAAAATTTGTTGCCACGCCGCAGAATCTCCCGGCAACGAGCCGGGCTCAAGGTTTGTCAGCTTGTTGCCGCCCATCTGCAAATCGCCACTGATGATCGTTTGCCCATCTCTGGAGACAGATTGAGTCAGAGCGTCACGAATGTCGTTAAGCTGCGCTTGCCAATCGGAGGCAGTCGCTGGCACACCGTTCGTCGCCGGATTCCAGCTGTTTACGGGTGGGCTGTATGTTCCAGAACCGTTGCGAGGCATCTTTTTTCCTTTAGACTGCGCGAATGACTAATGAGCAACAATCATTTGTACTGGCTTTGATGCTAAAGCCATTCGCCGCGCTTGCACTCATGACAATGCTTCTTGCCATCCGTTTTGCTGTCATGAAGTATATGCGTGATGGATGGCTAAAGCGTCTATTCCTTGTTCGCTTGAATAAGCCCAGGCGTTGAAGCACCAACTGCCGCACCACCGCGACGCAGTGCATTGAAAAGAGCCTGAGCCTGCGGAGTGACCATGCCAGCCTCAAGCAGATTAGCTGCTTGATTTGGGTCGAGAAGTGCTTGCGCCAATTCTTGAGCCATTTTCTCGTTTGCATCCTTGTATGCAAGCTGACCGAATCGCTGGGCCACATTGCCGACAACACCGGCAGGCGCAAAACTCTGAATTGCAGAAGGCAAGCCAGATTGCGCCATGATGTTATTGAACGCCATTTTCTGAACGGTATCAGAACCAACGCCGCGGCCCGCTGTATTCGCAAAATCAGACCTAAGCAAATCGGCGCGAATGTTGCCAAGCGTTTGCATTTGATCTGGCGATAGCACCTGAGCCATAGTTGTGGGGCGACGCGTCACGGTCTTTGCAACTGTATCGCTTGTTGCGCGGTTGAATGCTGCGGGTGTCATCTCTCCCCGGAAGTTCACGGCACGCTTTGCCACCTCTCCTAGTACTTCTCCTTGAGTGACAGGCGGTGACATTTGCGCAAAGGTCTGACGCGCTTGCGCGTAAGCAGGGCTCAACTGATCGAGAACGTCCAGATACTCATTCTGCAAGCCGGAGAACGCCCGCGCCGTATCAGCATCGCCGCTTTTTTTGGCTGCATTGATGGTCAAGTCGATCACACGCTTGAGATAGTGCGCTCCTTGTACCGAGCCCATGTCATCAATCGGCACACCCTCAACTCGCGCTAGGCGTTGAGCCTGAGCCACCAGGTCATCAGGGACTCGTTGCATCAATTCGGCGATGCGAGGCTGAATTGCTTGGGCGACATCTGCATCCATGCCAGCAGTACGCGCAGCATCGTAAAGCGGGCCAGCCGCAGATTCACGCGCAGCACGCGCCGCCGCGACATCCGGCGTGATGCCTTGAAGTGCAGCAATTCGCGCTTCATTTTGAGCCGCTTGGCGTGCCACAAGTTGATTCATTGCAACCGGATCAACGGCAGTGGCTGTGCGCTGCAAAGCTGCAATCCCTGCGTTATCAGCCGCCTCAGCGGCAGTCGGCAATGACCCCGGTACAATCTCCTTCGCATTGCGGAGCTGTCGGATCACCTCTTGCCCCTTGCCACCAGATGCCCGCTCGATGGTACGGCCAATGATCTTTTTTCGACCGCCTTCATACAATGGCTCAACAAGCGACTTACCGACGGTTGCCGTCCGAGCGATAGCGGGGACAACAGCGCCAGCAGCGCCGCCAATCAATGTATTTGTGACGCGCTCTTGCGCATTTACACCAGGCTGCAACGCGCCGTAAATGCCGCCGATAGCAGCACCACCTGGGATAGTTGCGGCACCAGGGATCAGCGCAGTAGGCGCTGCCAACGCCACATTGCCAGCCACGTTGCCAGCCATGCCAGCGCCAGTACGCATCAGTGGCGCATCCATTCGCCTAGCTTCTTTAAGCTCAGCATTTGACAGTCCGCCGACGGCTTCTGGCAAGTATTGGCGAACACCTCGCCCAATGTCTACAAATGCCTTGCCCATGCCCGCACGAAACTTGTCCAGCCCAGACATCCCTTCGGTTGGGTCAAACGACTCTTGCTGCTTTGGAGCCTGCCGCGATGCGTAAAGCTCTTGCGCCGCCTGCATCACCTGCTGAGGTGTGGCGTTCTCAGGGCCTTCAATCTTGATGATTGATCCGTCTGGCGCTTCTACTTTGTAGACTTTCATTCGACAATCCTAAATCCGCCAGATGCGGCAGGCTTGGAAGCGCCACCCTTAAGCGGAACGTCTTCGGGCGCTTGGACTTGCATGTAATCAATGATCGTGCTGGCTTGCGGATCTTGAGACAGGCGTTGCAGGTTGCGCTGGTGAGCACTGATACGCGCCCGCGCCGTCTTGCGGATTGCAGAGATAAACTGCTCCATCTCCGGCTTGGTCATCTCGTTGATCTGACCGGCTTCAGCCTTACGCAAGATTGCGCGCTCGCTTTCGGTGATCTGGCCTTGACCCTTCATCTGACCGGCAGCGGCCAACTCTTGACGCGCCAAGCCTTGCATGACGTTGCGCGTATTTGCAAGCACTTCAGCATTGTTCTTGCCGCCAACGCCGAGCGCCTGACCAACCTGCGCAAGCACGACGCGCTGATTCGCACCAGGGCCAAGAATCGCCTTGTCAAGAGAGGATGCAATCTGGTTTGCGTTGCTAAGCGTTTGTGCAGCGGCTTGAGCCTGGGTGTAGCCTTGTTCGATCTGCCCGGAAATTGCGGTACCAAGCCCTTCATAGAACTTTTTGTCTGGCATGTTCACTCTGACGTTAGACGCGCCAGCGCGTGCAATGCCTTGCTTGACACCAACAAGCGGAGCGTTCGCAACCATGCGCCCATCAGGCCCACGAACAACAAGGTCAGAAAACGGGTTGCCGGTCTTGGCAATAGGCTGAATGCCTGTAGGCGTATCACCATATTCCGTAACAGGTACAAGCTGACCGCCAACATCCTTAAACTGAACTTTTTCGCGCCCGTAGTTCTTGGACTCGTAGTATTGCTTGACAAGTTCTGGATTGACGCCAGAAGCGATAGCCTGCTGAGGTGTCATGCCTTGCAGTGCTTGCATTTGTCGCTGACGCTCTGCCGCCTGTTGAGCCTGTTTGACAGCATCAAGCGATCCCTGCATGCCAAATTGGCGCAGACTTGCGTCCGGCGCATTCATCAACTCAGCGAATGCGCCACTCATGTCTGGAGGCTGTGCGGGCATAGTTGGCCCCATGCCATCACCGGGAGCATTCTCTGGCGTGCCTTGAGCTTGGCGCAGGAAGTTAGCCAGCGCCTTTTGTGTGCCTTCCGTGCGCTGCTTTTGCAGGTCTTGCAACTGCTGCCCCGACAATTCCTCTCCACGCAGCCCGCCAATCGAGCGAAGACCAGCGGCGAGGTATTGCAAAGCATTGGGAGCGACAAAGTGCCCGCTGACCATCTGGCCCTGTGGTGCCTGAAATTGAGCCTGCTGCCCGTATTGCTGGCGGCGTTGCTCAATCAGCTTTTGTTGCAGATCGTAGTCTGTCATCAGAACAGCCCCTTCAGGAAGTTGCCGCCAAGCGATCCACCACCAGCGGTTGGCAAGCCCGCAATCCCCATGCCCACACCCATCAATCCACTCATCAACCCGCTAGACGACGCGTTAGCCGCGTTGGCAGCGTTAAGGTCTGCGTTGTACTGAGCTTGCGCTGCACCAAGCAAATCAGCACCTTGCGTCGTAGCCTGTTGCGCAAACTGTTGGAACTGAGGGGCTTGGACTTGGTTGCCGGTACGCAGGGCGTTGATCAGGTTGAGCGGTCGATCTTGCAGGTATGCTTGCTCCTGCAAAGCGGCTGCGCGGTTGTTCTGGTCAAGGTTGATGCCCTGCAAAGCCGCCTGCATTTGCAGATCGTTTGCACGCTGAGACTGCAATGCCATTTCGCGGCTGTATGCTTCAGATCCCAACGTGATGCCTTGATTGGCGAGACGTGCTCTCAGCGCTTCCTCCTGCTGCGCAAGCTGAGGATTCAGACGTGAGAGGATGGCCTCTTGAGCCGTCTGACCGACATTGATGGCACGCTCAGGCAGAACGGAAGTGTCAAGCTCGGGATTTTCAAAAAGCTCGCGGGCCTTGTCAAAGCCGATGTTTGCCGTTTCTCCATACTTGGTATTGAGCGCCAATTGCTGATCCAAGGCTTTCTGAGCCTCAGGAGTCAGCGTCATGGTCTGCTCCCACCCCGCATCTGGATTGACGCGCTTGTAACTTTCCAGATTCGGCGCAATCGGTGCAGACGTTGAGCCTTGCTGAGATTGCCCTGCGCCCAAAATCGAATCAGGACGACCATCCCAACCAATCCCACCAGACGAAGTGCCGCCGCCGTTGTAGTTTGACAGCGCGGTGTTGTATTCACTCAAAGCCTTGTTGTAGGCTTCGTAGTCGTAGTCGCTCGTCGGCTTCTGAGTGTAGGTCAGAGAACCATACGGGGTGTACTGATTGATACGGTTTGCCTGAGTCGCGGCGCGTGTTGCCTCAAGGTTGCCTTGAGCCGTGGCTTCTGCTGCCGACTTGTAATCAGGCGTTGCGGGGGCGCTGGACTTTCCCATATTTTCCTCGGATGTATTTACATTCGTCCTTGAACATGCGGAACAAATGAAGATCACCGTCAGGGATTGCCTGCGCTAGGCTGCATTCTAGCGCGAATCCCATGCGACGAACAAGATTGATAGACCTGATATTGGTTGACGCGACAGGGCATGTAATTCTGCGCACGCCCAATTGGTTAAACGGATAGTCAAAAATGACGTTCAGGTATTCCTTCGTTGCCCAATTCCCATCGCCTGCGATGTGGCACACGATGTTAGCGCCGTTCCAGTCTTCATACAGCACTCCCGCAACCAGCTTCCCATGCGCGTCAATCTTTCCAATGGCTGTGCCACGCCCTGGCGTCCAGGTGCCGCCAGTACGAGAGCACACCCAAGGCCCGACGACTGACGCATCAAGGCAAAGCCTCACAGGATGCCCCCGATTTGGTGAACGTAATCCACGTTCGTCAACCGCACATCAGCGCCGCTGTTATTGACGCTAAGGCGAATCGCCGCAGACTTAGACAAAGCGCCAACCGTTTGCCATGAGGCGGACTGAACCAACGAGCTGCCCCACGTCATCGAACCCCAAGTCATCGAGCCCCACACCATGCCAGTTGGCGTGTTGTATGTCAGCGTGCCCTGAGGGGGCTGAATGGCGTAATCCACATTCAGACCATACGATATAGACGGGTTGCCGTTCGTCAGGATGTTAGGGCGCACCATCGTGAAAAACTTATTCCGCGCTGGCTGACCAAACTCAGAGAAGGCCGGAAGAACGTCAGCGATGATCCCAGCGCCATTATCCGTGGTGCCAACCCATGCGCGAACAACAGCATCTTCCGAGCCGAAGTACAACCCATCCTCAGCATTGAGCCAGCACTTAGCATTCCAGCCTGTGAACTTCGTCCACGCCCCAGTGATGGTGTTTTGAACGTACTGGAAGTCATCGCCGTTTCCAGTTGGCACGTTCAGGATCATCATGTTGGCATCAGGGAATAGCTCCACCTGCCACCCGTCCACATGTCCGTAAAGCTGGGTTGCTTCGCTGATGCTGTTCTGGATCTTGTCCGTCAATGCCACATGGCGATTGATGGTCATAGACAGCAGAGCCTTGGACAATGGCAAAAGACCCTCGGTGCTGTTGATGACCAGATCGCCGCCCATCTTGGTGCCGCAGCGACGGCCAAGAGGGTGCCCCAGCATGAACACGCCAATCAACGACCAATCCGAAGCCGAGGACGGGTCCGTGCCGCGATAAACCGCCACCTCACCATTGCTCGAGATGATGACGAAGTGATCGTCTGCCCCTGAACCCGCGTCAATCGTCCATGTGTAGCATGCTTCGATTCGTCCGCCGCGACGGAATACCGAGCCAAGATCAATCATCGACGCAGCGCCGCCAATCGAATTCACTGGCAGATACCAAACATTCAGGCTATTGGCTTGCGTGAAGAACAGGCGATTCTTGAACAGAACGACATGCGCCAGAGTCGTGGTTGTCACGCCAGTGATTGCGGGAGTAGAAGCCCCATCCACCGCCGTCCACGTTGTACCGTTCCACAGTTGCGGCTTGTCAATGCCGTTTACCATGTACAAGAACGATCCGCCAGGCGTCGTAATGCCATGCCATTGCATCCAGCAAGACGACAGTCCAGATACCATCGGAGCACCCACAGCGCCGCCAGCAGTCGCATCATAGATGCCCCCACCAGAGACTGCGAAAATCTTGGCGTTGCCTGCGGGTGGCAGATACTCGGCAAGCGTTTCGACAGGCGATGTGAAGCCCGTAGCAAAATCAATGCTTCCCTTGCGGACGCCAATGTATGAAGGATAAGGCCACCAGTTTTCAAGGATGACCGCATCAGTCTTAGGCATGTCCGCGATGGAGTCGCGATCATTCAACCCGCCAACGGGCGCAGGGACTGATGAGGCTTTGGCTGTTGCTCGTACCATGCTCAATTCCCGGGCCAGTTACCATCGACCACATTCGCCATGCTAATCAGAACCGACTGATTCATGGGCGACAGAGACAGCTTAGGTGCGCTGCGATCCTGAGCCTTGCACATCTCAAGCATGGATCGGAACTCACCAGCGTCGAACGTGCCGTCCAACCCCTTGGCAGCTTTCCACAGCGTTTTAAGCCCGGTGATAAGCAGCGAATCAGGATAGATAGACACGTCAGAATCCTGCGTGTACTTGCCCTTTGTCTGCCCCTCTTGCGACTCGATCCAATACTTCGAGATGTAGAAGAACGAGATGTTGTAACCTCCGATGGCCGGGAAAACTTCAACGCTTCCGTTGGCGATGCGGAATCGAATGCGCGGTCCTTGGCTGATAACGCCCGACTTGTAGACCTGCCATTGTTGGTCTGTAGCAGGCCCAACCAGAGGCCAGTGAGACGTGCGGTCCCATTCCGTCTGCTCAATCTGCTTCATCCAGTCCTGAGGAAGGGCGTACAAAGCCTGTCCGTCAATCGTGGTGAACTCATGCTCACGCACCAGCCGCTGCCAGTTGTGCTGACGCGCAATATCCGTGCCCAAACGATTAAGCAGAGCAAGAAGCTGCCGAATCTGCGGGCTTGTATTGCCGATGACAAAGCTCGGCTCATCAATCATCAATTCGTTACAGACCGCTTGAACGATCTCCAGCAGGCTAGAGTTGTTTGAGACTACGGGCTGTTGAATGATGACTGGCATGATTGATTATCCATCCCCGCACCTGACAATTCAAGCGCGGGGATCGGTTGCGTTATGCTGCTGCGGCTTCTTCTTTCGGAGGCCGTCCGCGACGCGGAGCAACATCCTGAAGTTGGGCCTTCAGAGCCTCGATTTCGTCGTGCAGACGCTTGTTCTCTGCGGCTTGTGCAGTTTCGGCTGCGGTGCCCTTGGCTGCTTCCAAATAGGCGCGGGCCTTGTTGCGAAGCTCAGAGAAACCCATGCCCATGCGCTGACACGACATGTCAGACAATTCGGCCATTTGCTCGACGGTGTGAACCTCGAAATACTTGGCTTCCTTCACTTGAGCGCGGGTCACTTGCGGCCATTGCTCCAAAGGAGTGCCAATAGCGCCAGATGCTTGCTGGCGCTGGAAAATCTCCCACTCGCGGGGATACATGCGAATGTCGTGATCCTTCGCCACACGCTCAACCACGTTTGACGCGTCGCCTGGGATCATCTTGCGGATGTGCGGGAGGTCTTGAAAAATGGGGCGGCCTTGCTTTTCGGACTCTGCCTTAAGCTCGACTGCATCGGTGTAGAACTGAACGAATACGCCAGATTGAGGATTGCTCATTTCGGGGCTTTCTTGGGTGTTGATAGTTAAAAGGGGAGCCGAAGCTCCCCGCTAGTTTACACGCTTGCGGCGCTGAACCAGCCGCGATCCCCGGTAGCCATAGCGAAGGCGGGGGATGTGTACGAGCCACCAGACGATGTTGCGGCGAACGTCGAAGCGTTCACGGTGCAGACTGCCGTCGATGCGGAGATAGAACCGCCAGCCTGGGCATAGACGTAACGCTTGCCATCAGAGCCCCAGACCTGGGTGCCAAGCTGAGCGTCAACGACCTTACCGGCAGCGATGTCAGCAGCCAGAGTGATGCCCTTCAGATCTGCGCCGATGCGAGGGGTATGGGTGAACGGAGTAGCCATTTCAAATTCCTTTCAATGTGTCTGGAAAGGGGCCGAAGCCCCATTCATCAATCCGCCAAAATCCCTTGGAACTGAGCGCCCGAGCAAGTCAGTGCGCCCGCCCAGCCCATCAGACGAACGATGGCGTCTTGGTTGACCGATTGACGATCACCACCGATGGCGGTGAAGTTGCGGTCACGGTGCGGGCGGAACTTCAGGTACTTGGTGTTGATGAAGTACATGCGGTTGGCCGGAGCCGAACCACCGATACCGCCATCGAGGAACACGTCGCAGTTGAAGCCAGCGCCGAAATACTTCAGCGAGGTGAAGCCAGCGCCGCCGCTGTCGGTCGAGCCGATACGCTGGATGGCTTGCAGGCTTTCCAGATACAGACGGTAGTAGTTGTTGTCTGCCACGATCAGGTCAGGACGATCAGTACCACGAACCAGTTGCACAGCAACGCGGTTCATGTAGCCCTGAATGTTTCCCGAAGTAGCAGCCGCACCGCCGTCGGTAGTGGCGTCAAAAGCCACGTTACGCCAGAAGCTCCAAGTGGCGCGGTTGATGCCGCCATAGGTGCCGGAGGTGGGCGAGGTGGAGATGGCAGCAGCCAGGCCCACAATGTCCTTGCCACCGTTGCCAGTGCCGTCAGAGTACAGACCGGCGCTGATCTGGTTCAGCAGTTGGGCTTCGGCAACCTGAATACGGCCTTCCAGCAGGTCGATGATCTGTTCCTTGCCAGCGTTTTGCAGCATTTCCAGACCAGAGATCGACACGGCGGCAGCGTACTGCTTGATGTCGAACTGGGCAGCCGAAATAGGGCTGTTGGGGGTGATGTCGATGGTGTCGTAACCAGAGTACGAGCCAGCATTTTGCGTGTTGGCGTCGTTATACATGATTTCTTCCAAAATCACGTTACCGCCCGAGAAGGGCTTGACGTTGCCACGCTCGCGCATCTTCATCAGAAGCGCGTTGTTCTTGGTGACGTTGTCCGCCAGCGAAGCCGAGCGGGACTGGATGGTGGTCGAAATGATATCCGACAGATTGGCAAAAGTAGCCATGATTCAAACCTTTCAATTGTCAGCTAATTGCGCCGCGATAATGTCGCGGAGCGAACCATTTACAGGCTGACCCCCTGCACCGATTGGGCTAGACCCCTTGACACTGACAGCGGCAGTTTTTGCACGCTGGGCCTGGGCTTGCGCCAATGCTTTGCTTTGGGCGTCGGCGAGTTGCTGTTCAATCAGGGTTTGCCTGACATCGGGCCTCATCCATACAGCCATGTCATACGCTTCTTGCAAATCCTTGGCCTTCCCGGTTTCGAGAAGATCGGCCATGTCATTGCGCACTGCGTCAAAGTGCTTACGATCAGCAGTAGCAAATTGCTGCAACTCCTGCTGCACGCGCATTTGCTCTTGCTGTTGTAACTGATTTTGCCACAGTTGCTGCTGTTGGCGCAATTCGTTCAATTGCTGGTGCAAAAACTGTGTTTGCGGGTCGAGTGGTTGCGGGTTTTGAACTTGTGAAAGGTCAATCCCATATTCACGAGCCAGTTGCGCGAAATACTGAGCCTTGGTTGCAGGGTCACTGGTGCGCAGCGTAACATCCGCACGCATCAGAGCATTGATGGCCGTGGGTGCGTCAACGCCGAGCTTTTGCAGGTGCTGCTGGTACGGCGCAATAGCCTGATCGTAGGCTTTGGCGCGTTCACTGTGCGACTTGAATTCGCTCACGCCACGATGAAAGTCCGATTCACGGCGCTCTGCCTCGACGCGCAAAAGTTTCAGTTCTTCAGGCGTCAAGGCTTCGCCTCGCTCCGCCTTCATCAAAGCCTGTTGAGCGTCAGGCTTCCAGCTTGAGAACGGGTTGCGGGTAGGGGTTGCTGGCTGCTCGACTTGCGGCGCAGGCTCGGGTGCTTCTGTTGCCTTAGAAGCGAAGCGCCCCTGCTCGTCGCGTGGGCGGGCTTGCATCTCTTCTGAAGCAGATTCATGCTCCACAACATCAGTTGATGGCTGTTCGCGCTCCACAACCTCAGACTCTGGCGTTTCAGAGCCAGACTCGAATGCTTCTTCCAATGCGCTGCGAATGTCACTCATAGGGATTTCCTAGTTTGTGTGTTGATTAACGAATGCCCTTCGCTGTCAGCACTTCTGCCAACGTGCGCCGGATACCTTCACGGTCTATTTTAGGCTCAGGACGCGCAGCTTTCATCATGGCATCGACTTCGTTGCCAATTTCAAAGCAATTATGTCGCTTCAAATGCTCTCGATGCTGGGAGCGACTTGTAATCATCTCACCCGTGATCTGAGATCGGTAAGGCTGAATATCTGGCGTAACATAAGCTGACGCAGATGTAGACGGGCCATTCCATTCAGACTCAGGAATCAGTTTATGCGTAACAGGGTCTTGAATGTAGCGTTGTCTCATAGCAGTAGCAGGATTTCTGCCTCCTCTTCATCTTCCAATTCTTGACGCAATCGGGCCGATTCCAGAATCAAGGCTTCCAACAATCTGGCTTGAGCCTCAATCGGCGGGATTGGCACCGATTGTAAATAAACCGGCTTGACAGGCAAAGGCCGCGCTTTGACCTCTGCAATTTGCGCCTCTATTTCTTCAATGCGCTCGGCAAGCTCCTCGACCTTGCTTTCTGGTTTTTCTTTCAGCTTGCGCCATAAGTTGTGGAAATAGCCATCGTGGGTGTCTGCATTTTGATCCGCAGTACCTATGAGCGAAGCGGACACACCCGTGATTGCGTATTGACCGAAGTCGCCAGCCAGGTTATAGGCAACAGCGCCAGAAGCAGTCAGCGCGGCAGCGCTGCCGCTTAGTGTGTAGTCGCCAAAGTCACCGGCCAGCAGGCGGGCAACCTTCAGCGATGCGTTTTGCCCTGAGGCTGCGTATGAGCCATACTCACCGGCCTCAGAGAATCCACGCGGAAGCAAAGCATCGCCACCACTCAGCGAGTACACGCCAGCGTCAGCAACGATTGAACGCGCAGAACTTGCAGGCGAATAGGTTAGTGCGGCATCAAAGCCTGTCAGCAAATAGTCGCCAACGTCTGCGGACAGCGTGTAACCTGTAGCGCCGCCTCCCGCCCCCATGTCGAAATAGATTCGACGCTGTACGGGGCGGAAAACCTGCCAGGGGTTGCTGCTTATTTCGGCGATTTCAGCATTGGACAGTGCCCTGCTCCACACGACGCTTAGCGCGTTTGCGCCGCCTGCCGTATAACCGCCACCAGTAGCGAGGTCAGACGTGCCAGCCGTAAACGCCAGGCTTGGCGCTGTGTTCGTCAAAGCGATAGCCCATTGATCTGTTCCGCAGTTGATGCCTTCAAGCAGGGCTTCACGGCTTCCCGCTACTTTGTTGTAAACCGCCATTTCGTTTCCTTTGATTAGATGCCAGCCACACGCCCGTCAGCCTCTCGCTGAATCTCGCGCACTTGTCCGTTAATTTCCACGCCGATAGCTCGACCGTCAGGGCCTCGAATGATTCAGCGCGGCGTCTCCATGATCGTCCTGATTTCACCAATCGCAGTTTCCGCTGCTTGGCGATTCATTTCAAGCGCATCATTCAAACGCTCGGCCAAGTTCTCGACAAGCTCTGCCAATTCTCCGCTAATTTCCTCGGTGCGCTTGCCAGTTTCTGACTCAATTGCACCATTGGAAGACATTTGCGCAATCGCCAGTTTTGTTTGGGCGTCGAGGTCAGCCTTATATTGAGAGCGTGCGGTTTCGGCCTCTTGCTTCATTTGCTCAAGCTGGATGGCTGCCTGAGCCTTGAATTGCTCAATCTGTTGAGCGCCTTGCAGCTTGACCTGCTCGATCTGGCCTTGCATCTGAAGCTTGGCCTGCTCCATCTGCATGCGCCCTTGCTCTACTTGCATCTGGGCCTGAGCCTTCATGGCCTCTGGGTCGGGCGGCTGTTGTTGAGGCTCTTGAGGCTGAGAAAGCTTCGCCATCGCAGTATCGAACGCAGCCTCAAGTGGACGAGAAGCGCGGAAAGCACGCACGCCAAACAATAGCATTTCAGCCAACAGCGGAGCCAATGCCGGGGCCTGCTGTGCTGCTGGCATGGCTTGTTGCAAGAAACCGCCAGCGGCTTGCAGGAATTCAAGACGGTTCGTCTTCTCGCTTTGCTCGTCAATCTCGACCAGAGAATCAGCGGCAACCTCAATGCGGAAGTTCCGGGATGGCTCTGTCTTGAGCAACTGCATTGCAGGCTCGACATACTGCGCATCTTGCGTGCCCATGATGCCGCTCATCTCAACCAATTGCTCGGGAGAGTAGAGATCGGCCATCAGTTGGCCCTTGATCTTCAGCAGTTCGGTAGCAAACAAAGCGACATTGCGCTGCATGTCCCGCAGACGCAGAGAGGCAAACTGACTCTTGATCTGCTGCGCAGTGGCAGTCTCCGAAGCCATCGAAGCGCCACGGATGATGTCAGACAGACCCGTCACCTCGTAGATAACCTGCTTCGCCTGCTCGCGGGCCGCATAGCATTGCTGCAAAGCGCCGACGACAGAATCAAGCGGGAGGAAATCAACGGTTCCCTTGATGCCGCCCTTTTCAGAGAACGCCGCCCATGTATCGACAGGAATAAGCGTGTTGTCCACGCCTTCGTTCATCATGCGCTGAATGGCTGATTGGCTTGCGTCGTACACGCCAACGACCTTTAGCGCCTTGACAAGCATATTGATGCGCTGAGTCAGAAGGTCGATTTCCTCGGCCTGGTCTTGATACAGAGCGTAATCAGGGATTGGGACCAGAGTGTCCGTGGTCTGCGTGGCGTACAGCGGCTTCGGGCAAGGCCAAAACGAATCTAGGCCATACGGATCATCAATCTGGTCTAGTGCCTCTTGGCTTCCCTCAGCAACCCAGCAAACCTTCTGTGTTGACTTGTCCCAAATCTCCCAAACTTGCGCCTTCTTCAAGTGCGAAACGTCCTCGCCGTTCTTGACCATCTCATCAAGCCCAATCGGCTCATGAGTCAGCGGCACATTCTCGAATCTATCACCGAAACGCTCCAAGCCATCACGCCGCGTCATGTACACACGGCGGGCAACCCATGTCACTTCTTCCCATGTGCGGGCAGGTGAGCATCGGAAGTCCTCCCAATACACCGTGTCCACACATGTGAAAGATTGAGGAAGCGGAGTTCCGTCAGCCTGTATCACATCCTTGGTTTCAAAGCGGACCCATGCAACACCCCGGCCAGGCAGCAGGCGGTCCATGATGGCCGAGCGCATGGCGTGGTCAAAGTCGCGGTAGTTGTCCAGTTCGTACTGAAGCGCACGTTCCAGAATCTGCGAGGCAGTCCGCCCAACCGGGTCTTGATCCTTGTGGCGTCGCTCGACTTGGGCTTGCGGAGTCTTGCCATACATCGACGGGAACAACGTCTGAATGTTGGCCCACAGGATGTTATATCGCTTGGCTGTGTCGCTGTAGCCCTGACGATCATCCCGATAACGGCGAATGATCTTCTTCCCGCGCTTGACCCACTTCTCATCCTCTTTCTTTGCCATGCGTAGCTCTTGGAGCCAGCGTTCAGCAACTTGAGTCGGGTTGTATTCTTTGTCGTCAGCCATCAATACCTCTCATTGCGCCGCGATGTGTCCGCCCATAGATCATCAAGCGGGGCCGTGATAATGCGGCCATTATGCCCGGTTACGGGGAAAACTGGCGGTTTTTCTGCCTGTTTTACGGGCAATTCCTCCATAACCTGCGCACCATAGCAGAACGCATCGGAAGGATGGGATGCCCAATTGTGCAGAGGCTCCCGGGAGAACACGCCTAAATCCTCGTTGTAGGCGTATTCCCAAGCCGTCAAGCCATCTAGCCCAGCCTCACACTCAACCGAGTTGATCTCACATCTCGGCAGCACAGTGCGGGCGGCGCTGATCTGGTCGATCTTCTTGGACTGAGGCACGATGGCGCATTTGTCCGCACCAAATGCAGAAACGAACCGGTCGATGGTCGTGTGCTTAGACTGGAACGTCTTAGCCCGCGCGTCATGAGGCAACCAGATTTTGCCGAGCTTGCGGGCCGCGCCCAATTCGATGATCTTGTTCCTGATGCGGGGAATCCAATCGTCAGCGTCTAACCCGTTGTCACCGTCATAGGCCAATACCCGGAAGCCCCCCAAGGTGCGCTGCCAATACCAGAACGAAGCTGTATCTCGGAAGCCCAAGTCGCAGCTAACCTCAATGCCAGCGCCATAGGGGTCAAACACCACATCAGGCGTAGCTCGTCCTTCACGGATAGCCTGGTTGACCCATCGAGCCAGGATTGCGCCTTGTGTCGCGCCGTATGCGCCGTTCCAGATGTGCTCGGCCTTGTCCGCGTCGCGCTCGAAGTCTTCGAGCATTTCGCGTCGCAGTTCTTCGGGGAACCATGGGTTTTGGTTCCAGTTCACCTGAATGACAATCGCGCTCTCTGGCGTCTTTCCCTTGCGGAAGAACGTGTCAACCGCGTCAGTCTTGAATCTGGGGTTCCAAGTGAATATCAACTCAGACCCCGGCATCCGAATGGTAGGGCGCAGCAGGTCTAGGGAGTATTGGCTGAGCGTTTGAGCTTCTTCAACCCATGCCCGCTTGTAGCCTTCCAGCGACTTGATGGAGTCAGCCGTGTGGTTCTGCAAGCCCTGAAATGTGATGATGCCCTTCCCTCGCTTGCTGCGGATCTTGGCATCTAGCACCTCGAAATAGTCGCCAGCGTTCAGCTTCTCGATCTTCCCCTCCAGCAGCCGCTTGACAGACTGGTCAAGGGATTTCTGAATCTCACGCACACACACCGTAGACTCATCAGGATTGAGGATGTGTTCCTCGATGATGTACTCGCCCACAAAATGCGACTTGCCCGATCCTCGGCCACCGTAAATGGCTTTGTATCGGGCAGGCTGGAATAACGGAACAGCCCAACGGGGCGTCGCTATTTCAAGAACGGCCATTTGGGTCCACGATCACGCGGCGGACTTGCTGGACTTGTAGTGGCGCACCGTCAATGCCTGAAACTTCTTGTCGCGACAGCTTAGGCGCTGCATACTCCGCCAACTTAGCAAGTAGGTCTAGGGCCTTCTCTGGTGCTGGGTCTTTCCCGTGTGATCCGGTGGCCACCTGAGACAGCCAGAACGCCACGTTATCGGCATTGTCTTCAAGCAGCTTGCGGACAGTCTCACGGAACTCAGTTGTGGCTTTGTTTGGCATCCCTTTAGGGCGGCCTGGACCCGGGCCAGGCGGGAGATTTCCTTTTCTTTTTTTAACTTGCTCAGACACTTCAACTCCTATGAGGTTTGCTCACATGTGTCAAGTGTAATTCATCACTTCACGATGCGGTAGGCGATGATGTCGGCTCCGCAGTTGTCGTTAAGCCAACATACCAACCAATCAGAGGCCCGTCCACTCCCTGCACGTCCGTCGCGGAACCTTACTTCCACAAGAACATCTCCACCAACCGGGCACTCCCCACCACCCCACTCAATCCAATCGCTTTCCGCCTCGCTTGCTGGACTATCGTAGTTGATGGACAATCGCGCCTCACCATACAACGCCCCATAAGCCACAAGGTCATGCAGGCTGTCCTCATGCGTGGCTTCGGCGGTGTTGTCTCGCACCATCTTGAGCAAAGCCATGAGAAGCCACCCGTTAGCCTCGGACAGTTCTTGCCCGGTGATGGCATTGAACGCGGCAACCGCTTTTCCCATGCTTCGCTCACCTTCTGGCGAGTCGTACTGCTTTGCGCGTTCATCCATGATGTCGGATGCGCGTTTGAGGATGTCGTGGGCTTTCATGATTGGCTCCTGTGTTGAATTGGTTGATGGTGGCCGGTGCTGATCTCCGGCTTGCGTGGGGCGTAACCATGATTTAGCGGTTGCTGACAAAGATGCCTCTTTGTCACTCGGCCCTATTTCAGCGGGCTATCGTCACGCGGCGTATTTGCCGCCTACATGTCTGCACAAGGGGCAAACCTTGCGCTCCAGTTGCGCATCAGCCTGCGCATTCACCATCATCTCAGCAACTGGCCGCCCCTCAAAAGCAGGACGCGGCGCGGGCGTCAGCGCAGTCGCTGAGATGATAGTCCCGGCTCCCACACAATACGCACGCCGGGGATGCGCTCAACTCTGACCGTCATCGCGACGTTTCCACCCGGAGGGCTAGGTGGTGTCAGGTGTGGGTTGGCTCATTATATCACTTTGCGATCATCCAAACACGACCACGGCCATCAGGGCAGCGAGAGGATTGCGTGATGGTGTATGGCATATTGCGAGCCTCCAGCCATTTCCTCAGGGTTTGAGCAATGCGGCCCGCCTCCTTTGGCTCACACACCAAAGCTGAACCAGGCTTTAGCTTAGAGAACACTTCATCATACTTGCTTGCTCGAACACGGGCCACATGCAGCGGGCAATCATGCTCAATCTTGAGCAAATCAGGCTCAATGCCTTGAACAGTATGGTTCACAACCTTGCGAGGCTGCTTGTTTGCAAGGTGAAAGACGGAAGGGACTGCGCTCATAGGATGCTCCAGATGATGGTGAAGATTGTTGCGACGATGCCAAGGCTGATAACGACCGGCTGCCACGGCTGTTTGTGGCTACGGCCCTGCGGAAGCTCGTAGTACTCGACAAACCGCGTTTGCATATCGTCAGTGCTTGGGTGGGGTAGTGGGTGCTCGTGCAGTGGGGTTTCTGGGATCATTTTGCTTCTCGCTTTGCTGAGCAGTTTGGGCATTCCATCAGGCCGGTGCGTTTATTTTTCTTGAACCCGCCTGGAGGACGCCATGTGTCGCACTTCATGCAGTGCTTTGTAACGCCACCTGTGCCAAGCGGGGTGTCGGTCTGGTTTGTGCCGTTGTGGTTTGTTGGCCTGCGAAGCGCTGTCATCACTTCACCAGAACGTCAAAGTAGGCCAGGGCCAAAGCAGTCAGCACACCAGCCAGAACGACGACTGACAACCCATCAACAATGATCTGCGTCCAGTTGATGTATTTCCACCCTGCGCGAGCTTGTTTTGCGTCGCATCCGAAAGCTTCGATTGTGGTGCGTGGGTAGCGGTATGTGTATTGGTCTTTCATTGCGTTACCTCCGCATCATCAGCCGCCGTCAGCAAAGCGGCAGCGAGTTCGCGGGCCTGATCCGGTGTGATGCGATGCGAGAACGTCATTTGACCAGACTGCGCAGCCAAAGACACGATGGGCTGCCCCATGTAATGCCATGCGCGCACGTCTAGATTGTCGCCAAACTCGTTGGTTGATGTGTATACGATCTTCATTCTGCTGCCTCTGCTTTCGCAAGGTTGTGTGCGTGTGATGCTGCGTGCAGTTGCACCAGTGCAGTGCGAACTTCTGCGCCAGCTGGCGATGCGATCAGCTTTGCAAGCAGGCGGCTGAATCTTTCGCTGTCGAGGTGTTCTCGGATAAGGTCATCAAAGCAGCACGCGCTTTCGGCAGGGTATCCGTTGATGATGCGAGCCACCGGATATTCTTCATCCCACGAGTTTTCAGAGCAAAGAGTCACATACATGCCCTGTTCGATTTCTGCCCACTTCTTGTCGGTCAGATTGTCAATGTACTCGTCGTATGCGTCAGCGGCCTCAACTTCTTTGAGGTGACGGCGCAGGTCGGATTCTACTGGGTCGATCATTTGCATCTCCGTTGTTGATGTGTTGATTGTGCGTCCTGGATTGGTTGAGTGCAATCAAAGGCCCTTAGGCATAGTCGGGATTAGTGGCGCGTTGATTCCTGTTCCACCATATCAATCGCCAGCGCGAAATCGCATATCTCATCCGCCAGATCAGCCAAGTCCTGAGCGAGTGCGTGAGATGCGGGGCACCCTTGGCGCTCGTAGTCGATGGCCTCCGACACTTGCACAAGCATCGTTGACAGTTCTGCGAGTTGCTGAATCAGCGCCATTTGCACCCCTCGCACTTCTTGTCTGCCTTGCCTAGATCGGTATGGCGGTACTGGCAGTCTTTGGTCATCTCGTCGGGTATTTCTTTCACCATTCGCATCTCCGCGTCTGGTTGAATGAATGTTGACCACCCATCCTGAACGATAGCCGTGTCTCGCAGCGGTTTGCGGTTGTTGCATCCGTATGTTGATTTCGTCATGCGCCCATCATATCGGCGCGGGTTGGATGATGGGGCAATGACCATGCAGCGAGGTGGGTTATAGACATGTACGCAGCCTGTGGATAACTTTTGTAACAGAAAGCATGTAACAAAAAAACACCGAAACAGAATCGCGCTGCAACGACATCGGAACTTCGGAACAATCCCTTAAGGGATTTTGTTCCGTTTAGTTCCGCTGAATCGCTGCTTTTGCCCATCGGAACAGTTCCGTAATAGTTCCGAAAAGTTCCGAAAGTTCCGCAAAACACGCCTGTGGATAAGTTGTGGATAACTTAATTCTTGCGCAACAGCATCGCGCTAGATTGCACCTCGTCAATCACCACCCAACCGTGTTCATGTGACTGGATGATTTCGGCAAGCAAAAGCTCTGCGATGGGTTTGCTTGCTGCGCTTGGCTTGACGTAAACATCAGCCGAAGATGGCGACAGACCTACCTTGCTGGTGAGGTATTGGCACATGGCAGAGCGGCTAAGATACGGCAGGCCGATGCGTTCTTCTTGGCCTGATGCTGCCCAAGCGTTCTCAAACAGCTTTCGGTGCGATGTCAGCTTGGCGTCGATCTTCTCGGTTTTTTTAGCAGGAGCTTCCGACTCGATCACCACGGCTGATGTGACGGGCTGTCCGTCCTCATCAAACCATCCAGGAATCTGCACGGATTGGAGTGATACAAAAACAGTTTCTGACATCTCAGCATCTTTACTTTTGCGCTGGATGATCTGCATTGGTGCTCCATCCTTTGACGGAAGAATGCTGACCTCAATGTCCAAAGCGCCGCGCCATGCTGACGAACCACGGGCGCGGTGTTGTGCTTCCTCGCTGACGCCAGTGTGGTGCACCAGAATGACGCTACAACCAAACTCGGTCATGATTCGGTTACAGGCGTCAATCATGGTTTTTGTGTCAAGCGGGCTATTTTCGTCACCGTCTAGGAAACGATGCAGAGTATCGACAACGACGAGCTTTGGTGGGTCTTCCAGCTTGCGCAGTTGCTCTGCGACTTTTGTGTATCCTTCTGGCTTATTGAGGTCGCATCCATCCTTAGACAGCCACATGGATAAATGACCGGCGCTGTGGTGGCTTTTCCATGCAGCGATGCGCCCTCTCAATCCGTGATGACCTTCACCAGCAAGGTAAACGACGCTGCCCGGCTTGACTTTCAATCCGCACCATTCGCTCATCCCTGATGCCATACGCAGGCACCAATCGAGCACGACAAATGTTTTCCCACCTCCTGATGGGCCATGCACCATGATTAGCGCGTGATCTTGTACCCATCCTTTGACAAGCCACGAGATTGGAGCTGGCTGCGCTGAAAAGTCATCGGCATGGATGAGCCAGTCATTATCTGGTGCTGGCATAAGCCAGTCCCTTAAGTCAAGTCCAGCCTGGGCATAATCATTCGCATCCCCCAATATTGGCGGCATGACCATGCGTGCGCCGTACTTGGCTGATGCTTGCTCTGCGTAGCGTTGGCCGACGCCTGATGCGTCGTTGTCTGCAACGATAACCACGTCTTGAGATTGACCGAACATCTCACGGATTGATCCGGTAACTGGAACCAAGTTGCTGGCGCTGTAAGCCACGACAACGGGACGATTGGTTGCCTCATGGATGGTGGCTGCGGTAGCAAAACCCTCAGCGATGTAGATGCTTCCCGGCTCGTCGGCGGTGCCTATCATCCAGAACTTGCCGCCTGTTTGACCGCCTGGGTGGTAGAGCTTGGTGCCATCATGGGCGATGTATTGGAGTGTGGACAGTTGC
>OGVW01000009.1_pt1 | contig 37636 bp, 58 predicted proteins | sample 1575821 | NCBI WGS metagenome assembly OGVW01 (sample SAMN07581525, study PRJEB24739) | freshwater metagenome | place: Singapore | collected 2015-01
GTTTCCCAGTCACGATATTATCGGCAAGCCTGATTTGAGTGCCTGAAAAACTACCTTGTAACGAATAAAACCGTAATCTGGTAAGATTGTATTTTAGGTAGTTGATCCATTCTTTGTATCCTTTCAAAACACCGGAATACCCGATGTAATACCATTGCGGGCTAAAAAGAACCGTTAAATTATTGAATAGCGAACCTTTGATGATTCTTTTTGGGCTGTCCGATATACGCACGGTTTTCTCCAAAATATCCGGAAAATTGGCGGTTTGGGTTCTTTTATTGTAGTCGCCTTTGATCGAGAATTTTGAACCACGAAGGTAAGGAGTATAAGTAATTTTTATATCCTTGAAATGCGCTTCATTACCTGCGCTAATATCAACGCTACCAGGATGCAGCAATAACTTTAGCTTACCCGATACTGGCATTGGCTGTGATAATTGTTGAAACGTTCTCCATTCCGTATCGTCAACATCAGTTCCGGCAGAATCATAATAAGCGAATGCGCTAGGGCCCCACGGCGTTGTTCCTGTTGGAAAGTTTACCCATGTGCCATTAGGACTACTCAATGAATAGTAATCCCCAACAACCGACCCGCTAGCTCCGTCAGGAATGAGTAATAAAGTAGCATATGAAAAAACATCGTCAATGCCCGCTTCATTGGTTTTTAGCCTGCAAGTAATTGAGATGTCAATTGTATCGCCTACTTCAACAAGAAAATCGTCATTATCATTTCTAAGATACAACCCCCATGCGTTGTAATCAGTAATTGAAGTATCTTTTTCAATTACAATATACCTGTCCGTTTGAGTTCCAAAAGAATCAAACTCAATCTTAAAATAAGCATTTTTGCTGCCTGTATAATTCCCTTCATTTATCAATTCAACGTTCGTATTATTAGGTTGCTTTTTGGTGAACCCAACCAATTGGTAAGCTGTATAACCACTACCAGATAAAGGTGAAATAATAGCACCTAGATTATTGAATTTGTAGTTGTAAATTAAATCCTCTGGTATTTCATAATCAAACTGATGCTTAACGCTCTTATTAGCGAATTTGGAACTAAGTATTTGATCTTCGTATTGTGGATATATTAATTCATCTGGCCCAATAGGCTGATCGTTTGGCGCATCTAAGCCCGTATCCACTACCGTACCCGTAACATCATAACGCACCCAATAGCGACTATCATCACGCAGATAATTCATTTTAGGCCACAACACCCAATCACCGCCGTCTTGAAATATAATATAATGCTCATCAAATATCAATCGCAAAACATCATAAGCCTTTTCGTAGGAATTGGAATCTTTTAACAGCGTGCGAGCATTGATATAAGCCTGATTAAAATGATCGTATTGCGGGCCGTCGCCTTTATTTAACATGGCCGCATGTAGCAAATTAGAATAGGATTTGATATTGAAATCTAACCCAGTAAATGACAGGCAATTTACAATAACATCTTTGAGCGTTTTGAATCCTGCACCTAAATTGTAATTGTATCCTTTCAATAACCCCAATCCATCGGTGAACTTCAATGTGATTTCATAAGGCTTATCTCGGAAAGGAACGCCGCCATTTTCAGGAACTAAAAAACCAACATACGATCGAGTACCCCAATTGACAAAAATTTTCCATTCATCGTAATTGGATACTAAGAAAGTAGTCCAATCGACCGTACTTGATTGGTCAATAAATAATGTGATTGTTAATTCTTGATTGAAAATACAACTATCCTCATCCGCACGTTGGTAGCTCAATTTACAATCCACTACGGGAATAGCTTCAACTGATACTGGAGCAGCCGCATTTTTTTGCAGGCTCACTTCCACGTATTCATTTAGCCTATTCGTGAAATCACAAGTATAGTATAAGTTATACAAGTCTACCCCTCCTTATTCCTGCTGATTGATTTGATAAATAAATGTTTTCACCTCGAAGTACACCATTAACAACGATGTTACCACTTCCACCGGTTGCATAGTTTGGCGTTACACTTGCCCCCCTCGGCAAGTTCACTAATTCAGGGCCATTCTCACCTACCAAAGCCAACCCACCCATAAAGTTGTTTGTACCGTTGGCAAATTTGAACCCAGATAATTGACCGAATAAATTCTTGAAACCTCCCACGAACCCACTTGCACCGCCGCCGAAATTTGCGCCACCTGTTATACCACCAATAATCGCCGACAATATAGCTGCAGTAGCCGCCGCCGCAATCAATCGAATAATCACTTGCTTAATTGCTTGCCCGAAAGCCTGAAACGCATTTTGGCCGCCGTTAGCAATATCGGTAAATAATCCCTGAAAGGCAGGAGCTAATGTATTGGTAAGTGAATTGGATATATCATTGAATGAATCAATATATGCTTTTCTTCCAGCCTCTGCATTGGCAATTAATGCAGCCTTAATTTTATCAGCAATGGAAATCGTTTTTGTCGGGTCAATATTTACTTCGAATGGGTTGACATCCACACCGCTTTGAATGCTAACTATGGAGGCTTGTAAATTACCTAATTCTTTATATACCTGCGCTTGCTTTTGTAATTCCTTAGTCTGCTTTTGAACAACAGTCGGCAAAGCTCCTTCCGATTCAAATAATGACTTCAATTGTGCCTCGTATGTGGCAAGTCTTGTATTTGATTCTGCTAATTGCTTGTTTTGTTCTTCAATGCCTGCATTAAGTACATTGATACCTAAATTAGGATTTGCAGCACCAACAATACTAGGGCCAGAACTAATAACGGCTTTAATTTGTTGCCATGTACTAAGAACCTCCAATGGCCCTTTGTTGGCAATTTCAGCCTGCTTTTCAAATTCCTTATTGATTAATTGCTGAATGCCTCTTACTTTCGCCTGCTTAATTAACGATTCTGTTAACCGATCAACCGCACTTTTAACCTTATCGGTATCAATATTTTCTTTGCTTAGTTTTGGTAAGTACTCATCATATTTTTGATTGAGCGTATCTAGTGCGCTTTGTCTAACTTTATCAGATTGGCTTTTATCATTCGCAACCGATATAAGCGTTTTTATAGTATTGATTTCCCCTTGTGCAGACGCTACCGCATTATTGTTAGCCTCACGTAGTTTTTTATTAGCATCTGCAAGCGCATCGTATTTTGTAAATAAGGAATCCACCGCAGCACCTAAAGACCCATACTTTTGTATTAGTGCAGTAGTAACCGAACTCAATACACTAAATCCGATCAATACACCGGCTGGGCCCGCTAGAGTAGCCCCCAATGCCTTTAGCGCACCACCCGCTCCACCGCTTGCCGTGCTTAACCCTTGAAATGATTGTAATAAAGGCTCTAAGTTGTTTTGAATCGCAATGAAACCAAATGGAGCATCACTTACAACTCTTGATAAATTGGTAAGTGCAAATTGAGCTTTGCCGGCAACTGGTGAAACCTGTGATGTAGTTCGCGATAAATTCTGTATAGCCGTATTTAACGGCGCAATATTATTAGTGGCAGCTTTTACACCACCTCCGAATTGAGATACCACACTTTGCAGCCTGCTAATTCCCTGCTCCGCTTGCGCTGTCTGCGCTATTATTTTTATCTCTAATTCGTTCGCTGCCATCTGCTTTAATTATTCCTAAATCAATGTATTTTTGGCGAATCGCCTTAGCCTTGTCAATAGTCAATTGCGGCTTTTCCTGTTCCCCTAGAATCGGAAATAAATCCTTTTCCTCCGTTCCTTTTTTCAAGTACGCCGCTACACTATAATAACATTGCCGCCTAATCATTAACTCACTATACCTTCGCTCGTTATATTTGGCTTTTCTTAGCGCCAAAAAATCAAGCATATCGAACTCATCAAATTGGCGGGGAGTTAATCCATATCCATACGCCTCCTCCAGCAACATTATCCAAGTTAGCGGCTCGCTACTGTGGGGATAGTTGAACCGTTCCCTCCGGGTTCGTGAATTTATTGAACGCCTCAAACAGTACTTTGAAATCATTCATATCGAATGAATCCACCCAATCTTGAGCATCTTTCTTGCTCATCTTAGTGCCGCCGGTAATGGCCGCAGCTTGTGCAATCGCATACGATGCGCCAACTAAATCCTCTTGAATATTAAGAGAAAGCGGGTCTTTGCCCGCAATCTCTTTTATATGTCGTAGTGTACCGAAATTGAACGCTATTTTTATTCCTTTAATTTCCGTCATATCCTAGATTTTTACTTATTATGGAATCCAATCAATTGTGCCGCTCGATGTGATTTCCCAAGTGAATGTAGACAGGCCGTCGCTGTTAGATGTTTCGCTAACGCTAGTAACATAGCCGCTAAATGCGCAATAAGAAACTTCGCCTGCTGTCAATGTACCGGTTACGGCGTGTGTACGCTCGAAGCTAATCAATGTTCCCGCATCTCTTAATTTCTGCAAGTCCATATAGCTCACCTCGGTAGCACCCTGATCGCCCATAGCAAGACCATTACCAGATACCTTTACCGCATCATTGCTAACACTAATTTTAGTGCCGCATGTCTTGGTTTTAGTTTCGGTAACAGAACTTGAACCAGTGATGGTGCTATCTGTCTCGCAAATAATTGTTTTCTTAGTTACGCCCGCATCTGTTGAAATGGTATTTAAGACGAGCGAACCCTTGATTTCAGTACTCATTGTGATATTGTATTTTTAATTATCAAAGTTTTTGTAATGGCAAAACCGTCCTGCATTTGATCTATTGGTGCATAATCGGCACTATCTAAATACGCATCGGATAATCTTAAAGGAGCTTCTACACTTACCGCTACATTCGCCACAGTTGGAAAAACCAATCCTAACAATTGATTGCTCACTTCTTCAACTACTTCTTTTGATGCCGTTGCATTGCGCTTGTTCACAATTATGAAGCTCATGTCGCAATTTGCAATAAATTTCGTCTTGTTTGGTATCCTGCGTTCATTTTGATCGCTCATAACGACATAAATATCATGATCGGTAATTAGCGCATCCAACTTTTCATCTACAATCGGAATCGGTGAACCGTCAATAGTGATATTTCCATTTAGCAATGAAAAATACCCTGTTCTTAATTTCTTTCCTATGTCAATCATTTCAATTTCTTTAGTTCAGATTCCAATTTCTTTATCCTATCATTTCCATTTTTATCATGGAAGAAAAACGGCTGCGGTTTCATTCCAAATTTGCGAATTTTGCGCATAATCAAAAACGCAATTGAACGCTCTAATTTTACCTCGCTTTTACTTCGTGCCGTCCTTTTCCTTGTCTTCACCGAGTAAGTAGCCGCTAATCCTTTTCTTTTCACCCATTGCGTAATAGCATCGAGCATTTTTACCGTACCATCCCCCCGTATCCCCCTAAATTGACTAGCGTACGATTCATACCCGCTAGGAACTTTTACCTTACTCTTCGTACCCCATTCAACAAATGGAGCATATTTAACGGCGTTGGTAATCTTTAATTCAGTCCTATTTACAGTTGTGCCGTTCTTTAGTCTAGCCAGATTCACCGGCGCATCCCTGCGAATATCTGCCTGCGTTTTCAACAACAAATTCAAAGACTCTGCCCGTAACCGCTTATTAGTATTAGCAAGTTTCTTTTCTAGTTCCTTTCGGAGTTTTTCTGCACCCGCCAATTCTATTTTGATCATTTATTGAACCGTTTGCGCTTGTAACTTAATCCACCGTCTTTCAAGTGATTCCATTGATACAATTTGATAGGATTTATTCATCCAAATCATTTTCATATCTCTAGTGAAATTATTCACGATGTCATTTCTCCAATAGCAATATACTTCTACATTCTCAACGTTCGCATCGTACCCGTTCTCTATTGATCGAAACGCATCTTTTACTTTCACCTTTCCACGAGTGCTACACAACTGCGTATAAGCCTCATTCTGGCCTCCGCTAACATTGGCCGTCTTAGTAGGTATCTCAAATTGGATAACCTCCGTTAATTGCCCAGCTGTTATTGTAGCCATAATTTATTATAGTATGGTGCTGCGTACTTTTTAGCGTCAGCACTCAAATTTGATTCACCTCTATTTTGATATAAATACACCGCCTGACAGATAATAGCCTGCTTTAAATCGCTAGGAATTTCAGTCATTCCGGCAACATAAGTGCATTTTAAATACGATAACAAAGGACTCTCGATTGTCTTTTGTCCTACCCCTTTAGTAGTGTAACTCACCGCAGTATCATTTTCATCTACAATAGCTGTAATTGATTTTACTGGGTGCATTGGTAAGCGTACCCCTCCTAAATCATTCTGCACGGCGGCTACAATTGTTTTTTCAACAATAGACTGCCCGATATAATTTTCAATAATCGTTCTCGCTGCTGAAATAAGACTTGTAATATAAGTATCGTCATCGGTGAACTCATAAGAACCAGCCGTATCAAATACCATATTCAACGCCTGTTTGACGTCTGCCAATAACACAGGTTCAGTACCCGTAGTTCCTGTAACTGAATATTCCAATACTGCGTTACGATTCACCTTTTTTGTATTTCTTTTTTTCAATAACCGGCTTAATTTCTTTTGATTCAACTACACCAACTCTAATCAAATATTCAAGATTAGGGTGAGTATTAGCAGAGTCGCCAGCCTTATATTGAAGAAAATCTTTTTTAAAAACGTATTCCATAAAAGAAATTAAATAAGTGGGCTAGTGATTAGCCAGCCCACTTTATGAATACTAGATAATATTCTGAGAACCCTTGATAACATAATCGCTACCGTATACTGGAAGTGCAACCACTTCTTCGATACGAACAGTAACTTTGTTATCTCTTACGTTAGTTCCATCTTCATAAAAGAACTCGATACGAACATCTTCTTGAACTTTAAACTCAACACCACTTGCATCCAATACAGCGTAATCGCATGTATCAGGAGTAGGAACAGTATTTACGTTCAAAGCTGTAGTTGGGTAACATGGCACACCGCTGATGTATAACACACCGTTAACGATCAAAACGTTTTGAGGTAAATCATATTCACCTGAACCGGCTGCTTTGTTCTTGAAAAATCCATAGTAGTGCTGTGGACGCAAAAGGATATGCGTAGCATTGCGCTCGTATGTATCTTCAAGAATAGCGATGTCATCAATCAATTTCTCTGCAAGAGTTGTTGAAGTTGATGCAGATGCGGTAAAGTTGCCGGCAGTCAAAATACCTTTGATGTTTGGTGAAGTACCATCTCCATAAAGGATACCAGCATCTTCGGCCTTCAAAAGTTTTTCAACCATGCGACTTTGCAAGAATGAAACTAGACCGGGAACGTTCATCATAGCTTTACGACTAATTCTTTCCCAACCCGCTAAAGTTTCGATTTTTACACTTGATTCAACCAAATCTTCATCGAATTGTGGCTTAGTTGCAGATTCTGCGGTAAATGCGATTGAACCCTCGCCATTACCGTTTTGCTTCATGAAATAGTAGTCTGTTCCTGCGCCAATAGCTTGCGGAGCAAATACATTTCTCATGTGAACTTTACGCTTAGGGGCTTCAACAATACCAGGACGATAATTAGCACCCCAAACAGCACCTCCAGTAACGTTACTAGTTGTGATGTCTCCTACTGCTTTGATTTCAAAAGCAATAGTGTCGCCCTTTTTGCCTTTTTGCAAAGTATCGATGTTTTTCTCAATTACATCTTTGATTTTGTCATCGAATGTTTGAGCCTTTTCAGTTCTTTGCTTCTGCCCAACAACTAATTCATCGAGGGCTTTTTGATTCTTTTCGGCTTCGTCTTTGATTACTTTGATTTCGGCCTTCAATTCTGCATTCTCGGTTTTTACAGTATCAATAGAGGTTTTCAACCCGTCAATACCTTCGCCGATTTTCTTTAATTCTTGTTCCATGTTAGAACTTGTTTAAGATTTCAGTTAATAAATTTTTATAGTCTGGCTCATCTTTTTTCGGCTCAACTGTTTCGATGACGGGTTGAGTGAAATTGTCGAGATAAGTTTTTATTTGCTCAAGTCTTATTTCCATTAGTTCAAATGATTCATCCGACATTGAACCGTTACGAATAGACTTAGTTAAAAGTTGAAATTCACGCTGAAACTTAGAATACTCATTTAACGCTTCTTCTTTCGTTAATGATTTACCAGCTTCGAGCGTTGGGGTTAATGGATTAGCCCCCCAAAGAACTGCGCTACCTTCGTATAGCAACACTTCTTTAATCAATCGGTATTCATCCGATTTACCTGCGTTCACTGGTTCTTGCTTAATAGTACGAAATCCTACACTATGCTGATTTATATGGCCTTTCATATACAATTCAAGCATGTCATTGCCTAGTGTTGTTTCAGGAATGTCGGTAATACCAATCAATTGATTTCCTTCAACGTATAATTCAGAGAACTTACCAATAGCATTTTTCATTGTTGGGTAGTGATCCGTTAAGTGCCAAATAAGATTTGAGCCTTTCGGGCCACGCTCTTGAATGGTCTTAGTATAAGCACCACCATCCATCACATCATTATCTAAATCAAGATTGCCCATAGTGCTTAATACCACTTTAACCTTTCGGCTTTCGGTGGATACATCTAAAACACTATTGTCAACACTTTTAAATTCCATAATTCAAAATTAATAATTAGCGAAAATTGTTTTGTGTGTTATTGTCCTTTTGTACCAAATTCCTGCTTTTATCCCTTTTTAACTCATAGTTTAAATGACATCTGCAATTGATCGTCTCCGATGCGCTGCCATCTGGGTCGCAAGGATAATCCAAACCATTACTAAATTTCTCATCATCCTCTTTTACTTGTCCATCCAATGCCAAATGGCTATGCCTAGTTCGATTGTCGTGAACGCTTACCCATTCTTTTTTCATCACATAATCACTTTCCTCTACAACTACCTTTTCACCTGCATGAATGGCCCGATTAGATTCCGTTCGTGCAATCATTTCACTACGGTACTTGTTGAAATCCTCCCGCCGCATCTTTTCCACTAACCAATCAATGCTTTCTCCTTGCTCAATCATTTGCTGGATATAGTTATTCAACTTCTCTTTAGTCGTATCAGAAATAGGCAACACAATTTTATCGTAAAGGTGCTGCATCAAATATTCAGTAATCTGCCTACTCCATGCAGGATCAATTTCGGATCCTTTCTTACTCTTCACCTTTATCTTCTTAGCTAAAATAGCTGCGGCCTGCGTTCCGGCTACTTGATACAAGTCTATTAATGTACTTGCCACCCTATTATTATAGGCAGTGCTATTCACCGAAATTAAGGCCGCATTTATTCCTACTGTTCTAATATCATTTATGAACTGTTCTACCGGTGCTTGTAAGGCCGCATAAATCTTAGGCTTTATCCACCTCTCATATTTCATTCTCCTCTTCTCTGCCTTCGCTCTCCGCTGATTTCTGTTCATATTTCTTAATTAATTCAGCTAATTCAATTCTCATTTGTATCCTAAGCCTTTCCTTTTTCATTCTAATCAATGGACAATCTGCTTTTCCAGTGAATGGATTAGGATTTTGATTCTTATAAATCGGTATCGTACTTTCAACTATCATGGCAAATTAATTGCACCACCGTTAATCAAGTCATCCAATGTTTGCTTATTACCGTCAACTATAATCAAATCACGTGGTAATTCTTTTGGTACTTCAAGACCCAACATCTCTAATTTATAAGCCTCTGGAACCGTCAATTGACTTACCCATTCCCATTTGGTTTTTTGATCTTCCTGCAGTTCACGGTACACGCTTAAATCAAAATCAATAACTACGTTTGCATCCAATCCCCAATTGGCTTTTGCGAATCGGTTTAGATTATCTCTAAATGAAGTTATAAGCGGTAAAGCTGCGTTACTTGTCAATTGCCTTTCTGATTCAACCACATTTGCTTCCGCTTGATTGTTAGGATCATTCAGCAACCTAGATGGAACACCCCATATACCGCACAACCGTTGCAAATCTATTTGTTCAAATTCCACTAAGTTCATATCCTTAGCGGTTTCGCCAATCTTAGCATATCCGACTTTATAGCCACTATGCGCTACACGTCCATATCTTTCTGCCCCTGCGTAGTTTTTATCCCAGTTTTCTTTGATAGCGTTTATTTGTGCTTCTGCGGCATCTGAATCTAGTCGCTGATCGTCTAAATACACAATACCAGCCCCGCCGCTATTATCGAATTTTGCGGCGGCTGCTTTCTTTAGTGAATTATTTCGTGTGAGTGTCTTAGTGGCTGCCTTTAGCGGGCTTTGGCCGTATAAGTGAGATCCATTGGTATCATATGCTGGATTGAAGTATTTAAGGTGCATTACTTCTTCTTTAGCGAAATCTACCAATGTACCGTAGTTCATTTTGTATCCGGTAACCTTAGCGGGAAATTTGTTGTCAATGTAGAGTTGTATCCATTGACTAGGTAAAGACATCAATTGATTTGGCAACCCTTCCCGTGCGCCTCCTTCTATTTTTTCAGCATACAAAAATGAATTCCCGGTAATCATTTTAAACGCAGACTGATCGGCCACTAAATCCCCTAATGTTTGATTTTCATTAGGCCATTCAAGTAATTCTTTCCATTTGCCGGTGCGTGCGTTAAACGATGCTAACGGCTCTAATGCCTTTCGTTGTAATCTTTCTGCTAACTGAAAATTCTTTGCCTCTATTGCGGCTCTAAATTGCTTATAAGTGCTATCGCTCGTTACTTTGTAAAGCATAAAAGGCGCAATAGCGACCTTGTTCTCTACTTTCTTTACGATTGAATAAACAATGTCGTTACCTTGATACCCATTTTCAATATAACTCAATTGATTGTCGGCCATCCAAATAATGCTACCGCCAATCATAGTATAAAAGCCATTTGGGGAATTAGGCATCGGTGCCGCTTTCTTTTGAAGACCCAAAAACTGTAATAATTTACTCACGTAATAACTTTGAATTTGAATGATTTTGAGCGTGTATAAATAGCGTATCTCATTGCATCTACTGCGTGATCGTTTTCTTTAACAGGCTCATCTATTGGGTTTTCGTTCTTATCCAATTTCCATTTGTACCCATGCAATTCACGTATTAAATTTTCTGAACTTCTATCAATCAATAATTTTACCCCCTTCACTTTTCTAATCCCCTCGGTTACGTCCTTATCACTAGGCTTTGCGTTGAAACCTGCACGGTGAATTTCTTCAATCGTTTTTGGCTCTGCCGCATCACAAAATATTTCACCACGCTCTAAATTCAATGCATTCATTTCGGCAATCAAATCAGATGTGGTTAGCTTCGTTTTATAAATCAGTTCCCGTACATACACCTCACCATCGTATTCTACAATCTGTACAAGTGCAGTAGGTACATTATACCCAAAATCTAAACCGTAATACATCGAACCTTTGCTTTCCGGCCATTCAACCGCATATTTCCAATGTGTGTAAATCTGTTCTTTACTAGCGCCTCTTTTCCCCAATCCAAACACATTCCACATCATTTGATCGGTCTCTTTGTAGCCCTCAATAACAGCAATCTGCGAAGGTGGAAGATTTGTAATGTTGTTTTGATATGTGCTTACAATCTTTACAGCCTCGTTGCTATCTGCTATTTGATATGCCCAACAACTAAAATCGCTAGGGTTTAAATCTGTAATTACTTTCCACCTAGTACGCATATTCAACTGATCGAATACGCTTTTTTTAATAAGGTTCGCTTCGTTACAAAATAAAATATCCCGACCTGGACCACGTGCTTTACCTTCATCCTCTAGTCCGATAAACTCAATATAAGAACCTGTTTTCGGGAAGGTATAAATCTGATCGGTTTTATTGTGGCACGATTCACGGTACATTCCCCATTTATTCATGATCTCTAAGAAATCCCTTAAAGCACCACGTTTTAAGTGCGGCAATGAATGAGAACAAACCGTTACGGTTATGCCGTTATTGTTCGAGCAATAAATTATAAGCATCTGCATGATGCTATAAGTTTTGCCCGACCTCGATCCACCTTCGTTACAAATGAACCTTTTTTCGCTATTACAAAGAGCTTTCCAGTTTTCTTTGAATACCGGGGTAACTTTTATTTCTCGATTTCCTTGCATCCGCTATCTAGCATCAAAGTAAACGGTTTAACATCATTCCCATCACCATCAGTAAAACCATGTTCAGTCTTATCTTTCCAACCCATATTTTTAAGCGCAAAAATAGACCCAGCAACGTATTGACTACTAAGGTTGTCTTCGTATTTACTTTCAACTTTTAACCTAGCCCTCTTTATTACGTAAGAATATTCCGGTCTTTTTTCGTAATCATAAAAAGATTGACGGCTCTCAAAACCAAGAAAATAGGCCATTCCAGTAATGGTAATAGACTCGCCGCTTTGATAATATCTATCAATAGCTTCCTGTAATTGCTCTGGACTTTCGAAATATGGAGGTTTCCCAACTTGTGCCATAATTCAAAATTAATTAACTACCATCAAGTCGGTATCTGTATTTTGTACTTTAGTACGATAAGATGAATATTGTTTTTTGCGCCGTATCTGTCACGAAGTACCCGCAAATGATAATTTACAACACGTCTGCTAATACCTAGTTGTGCTGCTATTTCCGTCAGGCTTAGCCCATGTGTCAGGTATTGAATAATAGATGCGCTTAAATTCTTCGAGTGATCGAACGACATATACAGGACAGTTTAATTGTTCATGAACTTTTATTTGTGCCGGTGAAAGTTTTCCGGTATCATCTTTAAGCTCAAACATTACAGTTTGTGAATTAGGTAAAATCAAAATCATATCCGGAATGCCGGCAACTACTCCAGCAGCTTTTAACTGCATGGCTTCAACTACTGATCGTTTACCGCCATTTGGCACATGAAAAAAGTTGTATCGGGTATGTGGCTGGAAATTCCACATCCATTCAAATATTTCGGCCTGAATTTGTATTTCCGACAGCATAACCAAAAATACATAGGATAAACCGCAAAATAGGGGTGTTTATCCTTAGTAGGTAATTAAGTGAAATTCAATAAGTTGCAAAAATGATACATAGGATAGGTTTTTTATCCTTGACTGCATAACTCAATGAATTATAATTAGTTAAGCCAAAATACATAGGATAAATAGTGAAAAAACCCTATTAGGTACCCCACTATAAATATAATACACGTTATATACTATACTACCCTATATACTATTTATAAATAAATAACTATATTAGTAGTTTTAGGATTTATCCTATGTATATCTTTATAAATCATTGATAATCATAGTTGTTACCTACTAAGGATAATTGAAAAACTAAAATTTATCCTTAGTAAATTATGCAAATAAAACAGCATAAAACATTGGTTTTCATAGTAGTTAGATAGTCAAGGATAATTTTTACTTATCCTATGTACTTTTTTTCATAACTAATTGATTTCTAATAAAACGATCTTCATATATAAAAATTCATAATTAGTTGCAAAACATACTATTTTTAAAAGTTATATGTAACTGATTGAAAAGTTCAAAAATTAACATTTGTTAATTTGCAAGGCCCGTAAACTATAAAGGTAACTGGGTAATTTACTAAAAAATCAAAGATTTATTTGCATAATTAAATAGGTCGTATTATCTTCGAGGTACAAACATAAACACATGACAAATCAAGAATTAAAGAACAAGGTTATCGCTAGATTATTGAAATTTGGATGTAATGAAAATGAAGTAATCAAATTAGTTGATCTTCATTTTGAATATGCAGCTAAAACTTACTCATCATTAAAAAATATTTGTGATTGCATTATTACGATTTCATAAAATCTTTATAACATGACCACTCACCATCACTTAATTCTAAAAACGCTCGGTAGACTCAACGAAAACGAGCGGCTAATGATCTACGGCAAATTATTTATGAACGGCGAAACGGTTGAAAGCATGGCTGAACGTACCGAAAAGTATGGAAACGTATTTTTAATGGCTGCTTTTAAATGGGATAAAAAAGCTATTTATTACGGCAGACTACATCACAAAATCAAAGAAATATATGAAGAAGAACAGGGCAGACTTAGGTGTTAAGCGAAAGCCCATCACCGAAAACCTTTGCACTCGGGTTGAGGCCGCAAAACTAGAGCAGGCACGCAAAAAACATGGCAATGTAAATCCATTGGTTCGAGAACTTATCGCATCAATGGCAATGTATAACGAAATAAAAATTGTAGGGAAATGACAGTAGAACTAATCCTCGACGAACACGGCGATTTGTGGATTGACCCACCAAATCATCCGTATGTAAAATTAGACATTAAAGCTATTCCACAAGATTTATTAGACCAATTATTTGATGAAAATGAACTATCTAGCGATTCCAGGCTTGACTACGAGGCAGAGTAAATGGACTTTTGAAACCATTTACAAGGAAGTGAGTGATTACTATGGTGTTCATTTCAACCGCCGAACGAAAAGAACTCGCACTATTGTCAATGCTCGCTGCGCTTGTACGTACATCCTACGTATGCACACAAAACTAAGCACGAATGAAATTGGCCGGTTATTAGGCGATTACGATCATAGTACTGTCATCCATTGGACGGCAACGGCTCACGACATTATTCGCTTTGACGATATTTTTAAAGAAGATATTGAAAACATTATTAACAACATAAAACTAAACCATGCTCACAGACATTGAAATCTACAAGGATTTGGAAGCGGCTACTACCAATGATAAGATGAACGCAATTTTGAACGTTCAGCCAAAAGCCGACTGGGTAAAAACACACCCAATTTATAAGAATCAATACTTACCGATTGATAAGATCGAATTTCTATTGACTAAAATCTTTCAACGCTGGCGGGTGGAGGTGCTTAGTACAAATATGATGCTGAATAGCATTTGTGTAACGGTTCGATTGCATTTCATGAACCCTAGTACTAACGAGTGGGATTTTCACGACGGCGTAGGGGCGCATGCGATTCAGGTGGATAAGGGCGCAAAGGCTACTGATATTAATGCCGTAAAAATCGAAGGTGTTATGCTTGCTTTACCTATTGCAAAAAGCAGAGCGATCGGGGATGCTGCCGATCACATCGGTAGAATCTTTGGCCGTGATCTTAACCGAAAGGATACGGTACAGAATTATACTAGAGAAGAAAACAATATTAGTAATACTAAATTTTAACATAACACATGCACCAACAAGAACAGGGATTATCGGTTATTACGACCGCTCCCGCTCAATTGGCATTAAAAACGCTAGAAGTTCAGCATCATTTAATCGATTGGGATAAAATGAACCATCCCCAAATCAAGAACGCAATTGAAGGCTACGAAAAAAGCCTAAAAGAATTGAAGGCGCATCGTATGAGCTTTACTAAATTGCTCGATGAAAAGAAGGCAGAATTGATGCAACCGGAAAAGGAATTAGAAATCAATGCCGACTACCTTCATGCAATCGAAAAGGAGCGGGCGTTTCGATTAGAAGCCGAAAAAGCTGAAAGGGAGCGATACAATAAGGAGAAAGAAGTATCCGACTTCAAGACGCACTTCATCAATGAATTTCATAGGTTGGCGGCTAAATACCGCAGCGATATGATGACGGTTATCAGTAATTTTTACACGTCAAATTTGGATGCCGGTACTCCCAATCCTGAATACAAATTACTACATGCCGTTATTGATGAAATTAAAATCGGGCAGCCTAATAAATTAGAAATCAAATTCAATGATCGGGAGTACATGCAGAATAGTGTATGGCCTACAATCCCTAAGCCAGACTGGGCAGACATTAAAAAGAAATTTTGCGATGAGGTTATTGCTGAAAAGTTTGCTACCTACCAATACGACTTAGCAAATGCAAAAGTAATTATTGAGCAAGAGCAGATTCAGGTTGCCGCAAAAAAACAAGAATTATCGGAGGAGTTGAACTCAACCATTGCCGTTAATACTTTACTTGCAAGTGCTGAAGTAGCTGAAATAAAAAGTGAAGTGAAGCGAAAAAAATTTCTTATATTAGATGCCCAAAACCCTACTCATGTGGTGGCTGTCATGAGTGCATTTTTGCAGCACTTCCAAAAGTGTATGGGTAAAGTACGGGTTAAAGATTACACAAAACTCAATATCCAACAAATGGCCGATGCGCTCGATAAATCTGAAATCGAATTAACTAACATGCAATACCGTGAAGATGTGGACTGAAAATGAACATAAGCATTTCAATATTACACAAGACGATTATTTTAAGCTAAACGGCGTATCTTATTCATGGATTAAGAACGAAGGCCAATTCATCAAAGCAACGCCTAGGATGCGATTTGGTAGTCTTGTGGATGCGTATTTATTCGAGCCTGAAAAATACGATGGTACTTATTACGAACTGGTTAAGCCTGTGGCAGCGGTAGTGGCTGATTTGCTAAAAGGAGTGAAAGGAAAACCGCAGGTAGCAGTAACCGCAGACTTTTGTCATGACGGCAAAAGAATGCCATACAAAGGTCGTATTGATTTATTAACAAGTAAAGTAGTGATTGATTTGAAGATTAGTGAAATGGACATCGAGCGATCAATTAATTTTTTTGGATACGATCGTCAGATTGGCGGCTATTGTTTAGCTACTGGCTGCGAAAAAGGTTTGATCATTTCGGTTCATCCTCGAACTAAAAAAGTACAAAAGGCAATCATAAACCCCGATAAAGTACGGGAATTTTGGGAAGTGCAAATTTTAAAACATGGAAATAACTACTAATTACCAGCAATTCTTAGAATCAAAAAAGAAAAAACGAATAGACAGTGGATTTGAAGTTAATGATATTGATTTGAGTCATCAATTATTCGACTTCCAGAAATTTATTGTAAAGAAGGCATTGAAAAAAGGGAAGTATGCAATATTCGCAGATTGTGGACTTGGGAAAACTTTTATGCAATTAGAATGGGCTAATTTGGTTTATTTTAAAACTAAGAAGCCGGTATTGATTCTTGCTCCATTGGCTGTTAGTGGCCAGACAATTGAGCAGGCCGAAAGATTTGGATTAATTTGCAAGAAGTATAATGGAATTGATTTAGATGGTGTATTTATTACTAATTATGATCAGTTGCCAAACATTGATACATCTATTTTTTCGGGTGTTGTATTGGATGAAAGTTCAATATTAAAGAATTTCGAAGGTGCTACTAAGAATCAAATTATTGATTCGTTTAAATTCACTCCGTACAAATTAGCATGCACCGCTACCCCTTCACCTAATGACCCAATGGAACTTTGTAACCATGCTGAATTTTTGGATGTAATGGGTAGAAATGAAATGCTTGCTATGTATTTTGTCCATGACGGAGGCGAAACCGCCAAATGGAGATTAAAGGGCCATGCGGTAGATAAGTTTTATTCATTTGTTGGTTCATGGGCTGTGATGCTTTCAAATCCGGCTGATCTTGGATTTAAGATGGAAGGATATGATTTACCAGAATTGAATTTTATTGAAAAGCAGATTATAACAGAAAAAAAGAATAGCGGGCAGTTATTCAATGAAACGGCTGTGAGTGCTATCAATTTTAATTCAGAATTGAGATTAACGAAAGTTCAAAGACTAAGTGAAGTTGCTGAAATCGTAAATAATTCAACTGAAAACTTTATCATTTGGATTAAGCAAAATGAAGAAGGAGATGAACTGAAAAGGCTTATTCCGGATGCGATTGAAGTAAGAGGTAATGATACTCCCGAATATAAAGAGCGCATGTTATTGGATTTTGCTAAGAATAAATTCAGGGTATTAATTACTAAGGCTAAAATTGCTCAATTCGGTTTGAATTATCAGAATTGCAGGAATCAAGTTTTTGCATCATTGGATTTTTCATTTGAGGGATTGTATCAATCAATTAGAAGATCGTATAGATTTGGGCAGAAATTGGGAGTGAATATTTATTTGATTACTACCGATACGATGCAAAATGTAATTAACTCAATTAATGAAAAGCAGAAAAAATTTAACGAAATGAGAGATAAAATGATTAGTGTTATAATGCACGAAGAAGAAAAGCAAAATAAAATTGAAACAACTAATATTGAAACCGATCAATACAAAATTTATAATGGTGATTGTGTGCAATTGATTAAAAATGTGGAAGATGAATCGGTTGGATTTTCGGTATTTAGTCCTCCATTTGCTGAATTGTACACTTACTCAAACCATTTAGAGGATATGGGTAACAGCAAAGATTATAATGAATTTCTAACGCAATTTGGATTTTTAGTAAAAGAATTATACCGAGTATTGAAGCAAGGTAGAAATATTGCTGTTCATTGTATGGACTTGCCAATTCAAAAAGGAAAAGAAGGATTTATTGGATTGAGGGATTTTAGCGGTATGATACTTAGGGCATTTGAAGAAGTTGGATTTATTTATCATTCTCGTGTAACGATTTGGAAAGACCCAGTTGTTGAAATGCAAAGGACAAAAGCACTCGGATTGCTACATAAGCAGATCAAAAAAGACAGTACAATGAGCAGGGTTGGTATTCCTGACTATGTAATGATCTTTAGAAAGGATGGAGAAAGAAATGATCCAGTTACCAATACTGATTTGCCGGTTGACTTATGGCAGAAGTACGCTAGTCCTGTTTGGATGGATATTGATTACGGGAATACTTTACAAGGTTTTCAAAAGGCTAGAGAAGAAAAAGATGAAAAGCATATTTGCCCGCTTCAATTGGATACGATTGAAAGATTGATACATTTGTATACAAATAAAGGGGATGTTGTACTAACTCCATTTATGGGTATTGGTAGCGAAGTGTATCAAGCGGTTAAGATGGCTAGAAAAGGAATCGGATTTGAGCTGAAAGAAAGCTATTATTTGCAAGCAGCTAAAAATATCAATTCAGCTATTTTACAACAGAAACAAGTTTCATTATTTTAAAAAACACAATTATGTCAGCATTACAAGAGATTTACATCAAAAAGGAAATCCTAACAAAGATTATCGAAGTCTTAGACAAGAAAGGCGAAAAGGGCATCAGTATTACACTATCGGTAAGTGATGAAGCAAATCAGTATGGGCAGAATATTTCTGCATATGTTTCGCAAAGTAAAGAAGATCGAGAAGATGGGAATGCCAAGTTTTATGTGGGGAATGGTAAGGTATTTTGGGGAGTTGGGAAAATTGATACAGCACCAAAGGCCGAAACACAGCATGCGCAAACGGGAAACAATGATAATTTGCCATTTTAATTAACATGCTCCACCCCCACCAATTAGAAGCCGTTACAAATGTGGCTAAATCAGTAGTAAAGCATAAGCGTGTAGTAATGCAGGCGGCCACTGGATTTGGTAAGACTGTTTGTTTTTCGTATATGGCTCATAGTTTTGTTCAAAAGAATAGCACCGATGTATTGATAGTGGTTCATAGGGATGAATTGTTAAAACAAACAATTGAAAAGTTATCTAGTTTTTTTAAAGTTAGAGGGCAGATGATTGTAGCGGGCATGAAGCATGTGCCGAAAAGTAGGGTATATGTGGCAATGGTGGAAAGTACTATTGCCCGTATTCCTGAAAATATTGGAATGGTAATCATAGACGAATGCCATATTGCTAATTTTTTCAAACTGCTAGATAAATTCCCAAATCAGTATATTGTTGGTTGTACCGCTACCCCTATAAGTGCCAATAAAGAAAAGCCGTTAATTAAATTATATTCTGATATTGTTGTAACTAGTCAGATTCAGGAATTGATTGATAAAAAGTATCTTGTTCAGAATATTACCTATGCTCCTAAGAATACGGTCGATCGTGCCAATTTAAAAAAGAAGGGTAGTGATTTCGATTCAGGATTTATGGGGCAAGAATTTTCTAAGCCTAAATACGTTAATAGCACGGTCGCTGCTTATGAAAAATTTGCATTGGGAGAAAAAACGATGGTTTTCAATGCTTCGATTGAGCATAGCCATAATGTAACCGCCGCATTTAAAGCCAAAGGTTATAAAGTAATGCACATTGATGGCGGCACATCCGACACGGAAAGGGCTTTTATTTTCAATTGGTTTAGGTCTACGCCAGATGCTATTTTGTGCAATGTCGGGATAGCTACCACCGGTACTGATATACCAGATGTTCGGTGTATTATAGTCAACCGTGCAACTATGAGTTTATCTTTATGGTTACAAATGTGTGGCAGGGGTGGTAGGACTTCGCCAGGAAAGAACTTCTTTCATATTATTGATATGGGTGGTAATGCTTTAGTTCATGGCGATTGGAATGACGATCGTAATTGGTCGGATTTATTTTTCAAACCCAGAAAAAAGAAAAAGCGGGAAGGGGTAGCTCCTGTCAAGAATTGCCTAAATTGCGATGCTATTGTAAAGGCTCAAGCAAAAGTTTGCCAATTTTGCGGTGAACCGTTTCCAGAAAAGCCGCAGGCAAGTGAGCAACAGGTTGAGGAATATGAATTGATAACGCAGAAAATCAATGTGCATCAATTAAAGGCTTTGGGGCATAAGCAGTATTACCCATTTTTTAGGATTGTCGAAATTCATGCGAAGGCCGCAAAGAAAACAGGCTATTTTAATCAAAAGGATATGGATGACAAATTGCGTGAATGGCTTCATTCAGAAAACAAGAAGTTGGATAAGTGGCATCAAAAATTAGCGGCAGATCATTTTAATAAAGTAATCAATGAAAATAAGCATCTACAAGCACATACGGCAGAACAAGTCATCGGAGTATATTGAATTAGATCAGTTCCTCAATGATATTCAGGTTGGCCGTTGGGAGGATATTTGCCATAAGGTTAGGAATATTTCAGATCCTGAACTAAGAAAAGCAGAAAAGGCAAAAGCGCCATACGTTACCGTATCTGGTTTATTCACGGGAACGAGAAATAAAAACGAACTTACCCAGCATAGCGGCTATTTGTCGATTGATATTGATAAGTTAGGTGAGCAATTGGAAGAAGTTAGAAGTGTCTTGGCATCTGATAAATATGTTTATTCATGTTTTACTTCAATTTCCGGTACTGGGTTATGCGCAATCTTTAAAATCAATGCTGAAAAGCATGAAGAAAGTTTTGATGGTATTGGCGCTTATTTGTTATCGAAGTATCAGATTGTTGTTGATCCAAGCGGTAGGGATGTTTGCCGTCCGAGGTATGTGAGTTACGATCCTTATTTAACCATCAATGCGAAGGCGGTAACCTTTCGGGAATATTTACCGAAACAAAAAAAGCGGGAACAAATTTCTAGGATATTTGTTCAGAATGAATTTGATGCGCTGATTGATCGCATGGTAATAGCTCGGGTGAATTGCTGCGAAGATTATCGTGATTGGCGCAATATTGGTTTTGCTCTTGCTGATAAATTTGGCGAAGGTGGAAGAAATTATTTCCACCAATTGAGTAGTATATCTGCGAAATACGACAGCCAAACAGTCGATAAGCAATATACGATTTCACTGCAAAGGAATTGGACGGGAGGTATAACTATTGCTACATTATATTGGCACGCAAATCAGGCAAATGTACCTTTATTTACTCCTAAGATTGAGCAGGCCATCAAGAGCAGCACGGCCATGAAAAAGGCTGGATTGGGCAAGGATGCGATCAGTAAGAATTTATCTAGTATTGCCGGTATTGATAACGTGGATGAAGTAATCGATCAAGTATTGAATAGCAGCGAGGATGCAGAGGAAAATGATATTGAAAGCATTGCTATTTACATTCGATCGAAATACAACTTGAAAAGGAATGAGATTAGTCGGAAATTAGAACTTGATGGAATGCCACAAGAAGACGATGATTTGAATACAATATTTTTGGCGACAAAAAAAGCATTCCCGAAATTATCATTTGAGATGTTTACGAGGATAGTATTTAGTGATTTTACGCCTAAGTATAATCCAATCAAGGATTTCATTTCACAATACGATAACCACCCGAGACAGGCAATATACGATTTATGGGATTGCATAGATACGCCAAATAAGGAGATTTTGAAGCGGTGTGGAACAAAGTGGTATATTGGAATGATTGCGCAAATTTTCGGCGGTAATAGTCCATTGTGGTTGGTATTTCAGGGTGTTCAAAACAATGGCAAGACACGCTTCTTTCGTAATCTATTACCCAATGAATTGAGACAATTTTACGCTGAATCAAAATTAGACGAAGGCAAGGATAGTGATTTATTAATTACTCAAAAGCTGCTTATTATTGACGATGAATTTGGCGGGAAGAGCAAAAAAGAGGCGAAGTTCTTGAAGCAAATGAGCAGTAAGGATGTGATAACGGTTAGGCCTCCGTATGGTAGGGCTACAATTGATATAAAGCGGTTATCTGCATTTGGAGGAACTACGAATGAGGAGGATGTAATTAACGACCCAACAGGTAATAGGCGTATCATTCCAATTGAGATTAGGAAATTTGATTTTGCTCGGTTGAATGCGGTGAATAGAATTGCATTATTTATGTGGGCAGTCGATCAATACAAAATGGGCGTAGAATACGAACTAACACATGAGGATATTCGCATATTGAATGAAGGCACGCAGAAATTTATTGAGAGTAGTGTTGAAGGTGAACTACTCATGAAATATTTTGAACCTAGCGAATTTGGCGAAGAACTTACGGCATCGGAAATAAAGGTTTATATTGAGGATAGGACGAGGCAAAAATTATCTTTAAGAAAACTAGGTCTGGAGCTAATTTCACAAGGTTTTCAGTACAAATTTACGAGTAGGGGAGCGGTTCGGGGGAAGTATTATTTAGCAAAAGCATTATTAAGGTAACAAATTAAAACAAATAAAAATGGAACAGAAACACGTAATGATTGACATTGAAACTTTTGATGTAGTTGAAACAGCAGTTATAACAGAAATAGCCGCTCAAATTGTTAATGTAGAGAATGGTATAATCGAGGATACATTCAATTCAATTATTGATATTGATAGTCAAAAGGGCAGAAGTATTTCGGGTAAAACGTTGCAATTTTGGCAAATGAATAAAATGTTTGAGCGTTATTTTTATTCAGAAAAGATTGATATTATTCAAGCTCTAGAAAACTTAAATTCATTTATTCCTGAAAATGCTCTTGTATGGGCTAATTCTCCTCAATTCGATTTATCAATTATAAAGCATGCAATGCGAATGTACGGTATAACTCCTTCATGGTTTTTTTACAATGAGAGGGATTTGAGAACATTAAAAAGCTTTTACCCACAAAAAACGATTCATATACCCAATTTTGGTACTAATCATGTTGCATTAGATGACTGTAATTACCAATGCCATGTTTTATGCCGTTTATACCAACTAAGGTAAATGGGTATTTTTGTGAAATTATTTGCATAATTAAAATATCCGACTTATCTTTGATTTATCAAACAAACACAAAAAACAAGCATTATGAAAGTATCTATCAAAACATCGAGCACTACAGGTAAGCAAATTGCAGTCATTAATGGAAGAATTAAAGTAGGTGAAGTAGTTAATGGTAAAATAATTACCAATATAACTACAAAATGGATTGTTGAAGCTATTGCAGCAAAAAACAAAACCCTTTAATTTTATGCACCAATCATTCCTATTCAACATCCCCGCAGAATTAACGCAGCACAATGACCCTACTTTATTTGTAGAGGTCATTGTTGAAAGCTATGGCAGTTTTGTATATAAGGTAGACGTCAAAGCCGATTTAAATATCCTTTGCTTTCTTAAATCCCCCCTTGAATTATCTGAAAAAATATTTGAACATGCTAAACAAATTGTGGCTAAGGTTGCTTAATTGGGCGGCCTGCGGCGTAAAAATCTAAAAATTAACACCATGAAATTCCTACGCAAATTATTCATGACAGGTATTGAAATTGCTTGTGATGATGCATACCTAGAACTGCAATCGCTAATTGATTCAGAAACCAATTTTTTCACTTTAATGGATAGTCGACTAACTACCATTGAGTTGTTTTACGATCAATATTTCAGCAAGGTATCGGATAAATTTATTGATGCTCGTTATTCAAGACTCCGCCATGCAGCCTATCGCCGAGGCCGTGAAATAATGCCAAAAACTTGTAAAAATTAAACCATGCGCCCAATAAAAGAACTGATGAAGATTATATTAACCCAGTCGAGAATTATTGATTAAAATTATTATTGAATTATGAAAAAGAAAATAAACGGTATTGAATACGTGTATGAAGTGTTAAATGGTAATATACATCTTATTGATGCTATTTTAGATGATGGAATTACAAATTTGTCGATTAGCGATATTGATGGGATTCCAGTCACCACTATTGGTAATGACTTCTTGTACTGCAACAAGACATTGACATCTGTTGAACTGCCTAACGTCACCACTATTGGTAATGGCTTCTTGCGATACAACGAGACATTGACATCTGTTGAACTGCCTAACGTCACTACTATTGGTAATGACTTCTTGCGATACAACGAGACATTGACATCTGTTGAACTGCCTAACGTCACTACTATTGGTAATGGCTTCTTGCGATACAACGAGACATTGACATCTGTTGAACTGCCTAACGTCACTACTATTGGTAATGGCTTTTTGTACTACAACAAGATATTGACAATAAATAATGGCAATATTATTAATTATGACGGCATTCCTGTTTTTGTTTCAAAAAGAAAAAGAGTTAATAATTCTGAAATCAATGAAGGTAATATTGGAAACAAAAAAGGGGTAGAAACATTTGTAGTATCATCAAATGGTTTCCACGCTCACGGAAAAACTATCAAAGATGCAAGAGAAGATTTAGCGTTTAAAATAGCTAAACAAAATTTTAATGTTGACGAAGTTGTTCGTGAAATAAAAAGCACCGGAATAATAACACTACAACAATACAGGCTTTTAACAGGTGCTTGCAAACAAGGGTGTGATCATTTTTTAAGCACCATGAATATGAGCAACGTAAAACAACTGCCTATACAAGAAGCAATCAAGTTAACCGCTAATGCTTATGGTGGTAACAGGTTGAATGAATTATTTAATTAAAAACGTTGGCGGATCGTAGCCGCTTTGAGATATATGGCAACAACAATAGCAGCAAAAACAGCATTTGTTTTTTGGCAAGACCAAGAAGATGGAATACCAGAGCAAGCAATTCTTATAAACGTGTATTCAGATTCAATATTGCTTGAGCAGGGTAATAATCAAATTAATCTAGACTATGAAAGTTTTAATGAGTTTATAAAGATTCTTAAAATAGCAAAAGACGAACGCCCCAAATAATTAACCCCGCCTCGGCACAAAAATGATGGTATGAATCAAGGCACGCATCCTAAATATGGCACATGTATTAAGTGTGGTAAAAAGGAAGCTAACATTCTCCCTAAAAAGAGCACTAAGAATTGGGAGCAAATGATTGGTTGGTGTTGGTGGTGTAGGCGTCAGGTTGCAAATAAAAGGCATTACGATTACATGAAAGCCGATTACACTAAAAATAAAACAGAATTATCAGATCGGTATATCACCAATAAAATAATGAATCTAAAAGGGGTTAGGTCATCTGGTATCACTAGAAAAGATGTATCTCACTTGATCGAAACATACAGACAAAAAACAATTTTAGAAAACTCAATAAAAAACGTAAAATGAAAAATTTAGAGTTATTAAAGGAATCGAAAATTGATACTGAAGTATCATCTATTATTTTAAGTTCAATCAAAGATTTAAAATCTAAAAAGATTGATGCTCAAAAAGCTAACGCAATAGCTAAACTAGCAAATAGTTTTACTAGAAATGAATTGATGAGAGTCGCAAAAGTAAAGGTTGTTAATCAGATTGTGAAAAGCCAACAAGAAAGAGCCGCAAAAAAATCAATCGCAAAAGCCTAGTTTATGCCAACACAAACAATCTCCGGCGCAGAGATATTAATGCGTGAGTATATTAAGTTAGGGATGGGCGAAGGCAGTGAGGTAGTTGTAGTGAGTAAATTAGAGACTCGTGATATTTTATGGCCTACAATAATGGATGAAACAATAGGCAAAAGGTATTTTGTTAAGGAAATAAATCAAAAAAGTTTTTCAGTATTTCTGTCTAATAATTGGAGCTACCCCATCGAATCCATCAACCTCATCATCGAACCCGACGAAATGCCATTTGAAGGTGAAGTACCTGATGGGTGGGAGTTGTATTCAAAAGACGGATACGCATTAGAATTATTGGGTGTGCATAAGTCTGATTTTAATGCTTGGCTTGAAAGTAAAAGTACGGGAAGAGTTTTTTTTCTTCGATTCTCTCAACTCACCTTAAAACGTAAGAAATGAATAAATACGTATGCAGAACCGCTAAAATCAAAGTAAGCGAAAAGCAAATGAGCGATTTTTTGTACTGGTATATGATATGCAAGTGTAAAGGGTTGAAGACATTCAACATAGGATTAAATAACTATACTAGGAAACAAAATTCTGGCAATTATTTCGATGTGATGTTTGAAATTGACGAAGAAACAATACCCGTTTTTGAATCTAGCGTTGAAGTTAAGTTAAAAGAACCAATTGAAATTAAAACTACTTAACCATGCTCACCCAACAACAAATAGCACAGTTACTTCCGTTTGACAAAGAAAAGGCATTGAAGTTTCCCGAGTTTGTTTATTGGAAAGATGGGGTTAAAGCGAATGGAACGTGCATAGGTATGATAGAAGACACTAAATACACAGCAGACCATAACTATTGGAGCGACCGCCTCGCCCTCTTCCCGCACCGAAAGGTTGAGTTTTGGTTGGTGGAAGTAGATTCTCCTAACAATGATGTGTTTGCTGTACAAAGTAAATATTTAAACAACGTCTGTTTACTTGGTCAAGATTCCACCGACCTCAACCAGTCAGTAACAGTATTAATATTCGATGAAACGCTTTTAAATGAAAATAAATAGAGAGGCAGTAAAAAATAAGTTCAATGGGCTTTGTGCGTACACGGGCAAACCGTTAGGGGAGGATTGGCAGGTTGACCATGCTATCCCGAAATGCCACTCAATATGGCATAAGTCTATTGAGGATAGAAAGCAATACGGAGTAGAATACGACTGCGATGATGTTCAAAACTTATTGCCTGCAATTAAAATAGTGAACCATTATAAAAGAGGCGAATCAATTCATTCATTTAAAATAACAATGAGTACGTTTCATAAAAGATTAGCAAGGCTTCCAAAGAAAACGTCTAAAGACAAGACCTTAAAAAGAATAAAGTACATGAGAACAATCGCCGAACTTTTTGATATAACAGAATCAAAGCCATTTTCAGGGCTGTTCTATTTTGAAACGCTTTTAAATACATAATCATGACCGAACAAGTCTTTAAAAAAGACCATCTTTTCTATATTGATGAAGTGAGGCCGTTAATTAATAGCCTGCTCAAAGAAGAAATTACAATGAGTCGCTATGTAGAGATTTTGAATGAAAAGGCTACCAATCTTTCTCCAATAGAAATTTCAGCAATTAAAAGTGAACACGCTATACATGGTTTACGCCTCGCCAAATACAAACTATTGTTACAGAAGTATGAGGAGTATAATAAGCTAATAAGCGATGAAAACAGTGAATTAGCTGTATTTGCCATGATTCATAAATGGCAAAGCACAAGATATGAGCAAGGACTTAAACTAAGAACCGAAATCAACGAACTAAAAAAAGAGTTGGAATGACACACGGATCATTATTTTCCGGGATAGGAGGTTTTGACCTTGCTGCTGAATGGGTAGGATGGGATAATAAGTTTCATTGTGAGTGGTCGAAATTCAATCAAACAATATTAAAGTATCATTTTCCTAAAGCTGAATCGTATGGCGATATTAGTAAAACAGATTTCACTATTTGGAGAGGAGGAATTGACGTCCTCACAGGAGGATTTCCTTGCCAACCATACTCCCAAGCAGGGAAGAGAAGAGGCAAAGACGACCCCAGACACCTTTGGCCGGAAATGCTTAGGGTTATACGAGAAATTCGCCCCAAGTGGATCGTTGGAGAAAACGTTTATGGACTTATTAATTGGAACGGGGGATTGGTATTCGACGAGATCAAAGCTGACTTGGCAAATGAAGGCTACCAAGTCATCCCAGTTGTTTTGCCAGCTTGTGGCGTCAACGCTCCCCACAGAAGATACCGAATCTGGTTTGTTACCTACGCCAGTAGTGATGGACTCGAATCAAGGGGATTTAGAGAAGATAGATCAGAGACGAGAGAGAGCCAAACAGACGAGCAACAATGGGAACGGATTCGGGAAGACATTGGGGGAATTAGCGAACAGGATGTTACTCCCAACCCCCAGAGCCAACAAGGTGAACGATTTGAATTTAAACAGCCCGAGTTTAGCCAATCGAAACAAGGGGAATTTGGAGGAAGCGGTAGCGAAATGGATGACATTGCTTCCAACCCCAGCAACCAGAGACTACAAGGGAGCAAGAACAACGGAAGCATTGGAGGAAGCAGGGAGAACGGCAACAAACAGCCTGCCGGATTTTTTCAACCAACCTGGCAAAACTTCCCAACTCAATCCCCTATTTGTAGAGGAGATGATGGGCTTTCCGACTTATTGGACGTTGCTACCGTTTTTGAAGCAACAGGAAAGAAGCGAGGAAATCATTACGGCCAATGGCGAAACGAATCAATAAAGGCATACGGTAACGCTATTGTTCCGCAAATCGCATATCAAATTTTTAAAGTAATAGACAGACTATGACACACGAACTAATGATCGGGAATTGGGTGACTTATAAAGGAGAAATATTTTATGTAAGTAAAGTAGGTGAATCAGAATTAGAAATCAGTAACAATGATTTTTGGCTTGTAATTTATCCTTACGAATTTAAAGACCTCTCCCCCATCCCCATTACTCCCGAATGGTTGGAGAAGTTGGGGTTTGAGAAATTCTTAGGGCTTGATACTATTTATAAATGCGGTGATGTGCGTGTTTCGTATTATTTCTCTAAAAGTGTTTTAAAGGTATCGTATAAATATTCGACCATACCAGACATCGCCTACATCCACCAAATTCAAAATTTAATCACTATACTAAATGGGAAGAGATGAAAGAGTATGAAAAATATATGATTGGGAGAAGTTTAATTGTTTCAGCATTCCCCGGAACCGGCAAATCATACTATTGCAATATCCAACAAGAATACGTTCCGGAAGGCTTTTCTTGCGATAGTGATAGCAGCAAGTTTGATAAATCAAATTTCCCTGAAAACTATATCGCCCATATAAAAGAACAAGTTGTAAAAGGTATCGGCAGAATTATGGTAAGTAGTCATAAAGATGTCAGGGATGCTCTTATTGTTAACCAGTTGCCTTTTGTATTAGTTTACCCTGACATATCTCTAAAGCATGAGTATATTAACCGCTATATCGAAAGGGGTAATACTAATTCTTTTATTGAGCTGCTTAATGCTAATTGGGAAAAATGGATTAATGAGTGCGAAGGTCAACCGCACTGTTTACGTATTAAATTAAATTCAGGACAATTTCTAGGAAATGTACTTTAACCATGCAAAATAAAACAATCAATTTTAGGATATGAAAATAATGTACAAAATAACGCATATCAACGATGACATAGAAGAAATTCAAGTTATAGAAGATAGGGGGCATTGTGTAGGGCTTGCTAGTGGTGTTATTGTAGAAAAAAATAACGAAAAAGTCAGCTACTTTGACAAAAAGGAAGATGCCGTTAAGAGGAAAATAGAGTGGTTGGAACTAGATATACTTGATGTTAAAGTGGAGCTAGAAAATATGGAAAAATCATTTGATGAATTTAAAAAGAAATATACCGATGCAAAATAAAACAATCAACTTGGGGCATTTGGTGGCGGCACGAAGAAAAGCGGCTGAGAAATATCCTGAATTATCTAGCAAGATTCTTGCGATAGGTAGCTACAAACAATTTTTAACCATAAAAGAAACGATATGATCTACATTCTAAAACCATTTTTATTAAGTCTTATTCTGGAAGTTTTCGGATTCAAGCCAGACCCGAAAGTTATCGTATATCCTCCAAATTATCCTGTTCAGCAAGGGCAGGTAACGACAAATTAAATAACATGAAAGAGACAGCCAAAAGACCCAAAGAAACGCCAATGATACCGCCTGTCGGATGTAGTAAAAATCCTAAAAAATCAATGTCTATTATTTCGATTGTGGATTCATCGTGGTGGTTTATGAAAGTTGCATTTGGTACAATTTTATTACCAATTGGTATTACCTCTATATTTACTGATGTCAAAGTTTCATTAGTAGAAAAAGCAGTAAATACTATTCCTATTTTTTATGTTATATGCCTTATTATGGCTATTTTTATCGAGTGGCTCGATACAAAAGTTTGACGGTAATATAAAAAGTGGTAATTTTGATTTTTAGGAGCCACTTCCAGAAGCGATTCAGTTTTAGTATCCTGCCCAGGAATTTCCACTCAAAATTGATTCGAAAGTTTCTTGTTTGTTCTCCTTTTTTTGGTAATAATCATCCTTACATTTTCATGTTCGGTTTGTTTTCATGGTGTTATGTTTGAAACCCCGTTAGGAATAACGGGGTTTTTTGTTTCTAGGATATTGGAATAAAAACGGAAAAGTTAATACAGGACGAATGCCCTGCGTTTCTGATCGTCGGTTAGTACCGGTGGATTGGCAACTATTAGATAAATATTTCTATGATTGCAATCATCAAGCATGGTATAAGAACCTACAAGAACTCGGTAATTTTTGCCCATCTTGAAGAATTGAGAAATCATTATTGAATCTCTGTAAAGTGTTGGATGCTTAGTAATAGAAAATTCACGGGAAGTCTTGCTAACAATATGCCACGTGTGGACGGTAACCGAGTCCACCGATTGAGCATTGGCACTAGCAAAAGCCCCAAATAATAGGACAAATGCCACTAGGATAATGATTAGTATTTTAGTTTTCATCTTGTAATTTTATTTGAAAAGAATATACCCAAAATGGATCCTCATAGGCATGCTGTATTTCGTACATTGCACCGTTTATATCGAACTTTACGCATACAACTTGATAGGTGAATTTATCGGGGTCGGTTACTAGATTAACCAAATCCCCATTATCGAAATCTAGTTCTATGCGTACTTTTTTAGCCACGTGCTTTTATTTTAAAATAGTCTGATAACTTACAGCACAATTCGTATTTTTCAACCTCGGTTAATTTGAGGCAGTCGATTATTTTAATAAGTGCGCCTACCATACCCTTCCTTTTACGATTTTACGGTTTGATACATGGAATTCTTTTTTGTCGTATTCAACAATTGCAAAGCCATGACCCCATTTATTAATAGGTAGGTATTCGGGGTGTAGTTCGCACAGGCATCCCGTTGAATAGGTCACCACTACTTTCCCCTCGATATTGTTTTCAGAGTGTTCACTTGTTTGGTGGTGGTGGCCGCCTAATGTATGCGCCTTTGCTCTTAGGTAGAATCCACGAGCAGTATTTACGGGCGAGAAAACAGACGAACCAAATTCATGGCCGTGAACGACATTGAGGCCGCCCATTTTAATAATCTGTTTCCCGCCGATGACTTTTACATCACTTACCCGTTTAGCAACAATATTATGCAGTTCAAATTCTTCTAGGCCAATGATTTCTTTTGCTTTCATCCACAAAAAATGCTCATAGCGTTCGTCATGGTTGCCTAATTTGAAATAAACCTTACCGATACTTTGCAGGGCTTTTAAGATTTGACAACCTATTTCTATTTCCTCTGCAAAAGGCTTTTTCTTAGGGTCTCTCATGAACTTTGAGATCCCGTGAAAATCAAATAAATCCCCATTCACTAATACCGAATCGCAGTTTTGCTGAATAGCGTAATCAATAGCACACGTCAAAGCGCTTACGGAATGGTACGGTGCGTGAATATCTGAGAATACAGCCGTTTTCTTTTCTTTCATGATAAAAGGCAGGTATTCTTTTTCGTCTGATTCCGGGAGCTTGTATGGGTTTCTAGGGCGGTCTGGGATGTTTTGGAGTTCTGGTATTACTTTAACGCTTTTATTTCCTTTTCCTTCTATTTGGCGTATTACACTTCTTGCGTGTTCTACATTGGTAAATAATAGTGGGTTTTCATTGTACATGATTCTTGCCAACTTCAAATTTGACATACTCATGTTTTCGAGTCGGTACTTACGTGCTACGTCAGTTTTTTTCATACAGTAAAATAAAGTATTGATTCTTCTTTTCGTCTTTTCGTCAACCCAGCCATTACCTTTCCTGCTGCTTTATTCCATTTCAGGAACTCATCAGCGATGGTAGGATCGGATGGATTGGCATTGACTTTTTTAAGTAGCGTTGACTTTTGAAAATTACCGATACCTACATTATAGGCAAATGATGTTAACGCCCATAGTTGATTATCCGTAATCTTTGCGGAGATTAGGGGCTGCATTCTCCGCTGAAATATGCCAACAACAAATTTCAGTAAAGTATCGGCTCGCTGCATACTGATCACATCTCCATTCTTAACCTTGCTTCCGTCTTCGTAAAAGGTATTCCCATAGCCAATCGTCCACGGCTCTCCACCCGTTGCAGGGTCTGGGTATGCTTCTAGGCGTAGGCCTTCGTGTTTTTTTATGATGTCGATACTCATAATCTAAACAACTTGTTATAACACACATTAAATACCAATATCCAAACAGCACCGACCACGCAAAGGAATGGAACTAGGTTATGTTTCACTACTTCGGAGTGTGCGCACGAATAAGCAAACATGAAGAAGAAAAACAGTTTGAATGATTTAGTAAGATGCCAACCGTCAATAGGATAATTCATGATTCGTTTAGCGAACTTCCATGATTCACGTTTGTACCAGAATTTCGCATCCCAATGAGAGAAAACAGATTTATAATAGTTCTCATTCTCGATCAAGTCCATCGCTGCATCGCATGCGGCCGCTAGGACAAGAAATAACAAAGCGTATAACATGTTATTTGTTTTTAGGGTAAAGAAGAAACATCGCAATTCCGCTACAAATGCTCAATACTAGGAAACAAATAGATACAATTTCCTGTACTTTACCGGCATGGCCGTCGGGGTTGTACTCTGAAATATTGTAAATAACTCCCGCCAATACTGCGAATACCACAAATGCGATGAATGCCCAAATAGTAGGCTCATTCCAAGATGTTTTGTTACTCATAAAAATGTTTTTATTAATGAAAGAATCGGTTTTCTGAATATCCATGAAATAGCTAGGATTAAAAAAAGCCACAACCATCTGATTCGTTTGACCTGTTTGCTGATCTTATCTTGCAGCTTATTATTGCTTTCCGTTAATTTGATTATCTGGTTGTTCTTCAATTCGATTGTACCATCCAAGTATCTTACCCGTTCTAAGTTCTCATAAGCCTTAACAATGGTTTTCATTGAGTCTTTGCACGGTAGTAGCTTAACTTTCAATTGTTCTTTTATTACAGTCCTAACCGAATCTTTATTAATGTCAGGGCATTTCTTTGATGCTGCGTCTAACAGACTATCCGCATACGCCCACACTTCATTATAAGCCTCCATATAGGATGCAGAATCCAAACCAGTTGTAATTGTATCGGTTGTAACAATAATCCTTTGGGATACAAATTTAGCTGCCTTGTCTGGATGCTTATCAAAGTATCTAGTTGCCGACCTTTCTCCCGTGCAAGAAGAAAGTATCAGTAAAATTGCAATAGCTGCATTTGCGAACCATAATTTTGTTGTCTTCATATTCCAATTCCATTTTATGTTTGCCATAAAGACCATTCGTCCAGTAATGACACGAACTAAGGAGTATTAGGCTTATTGCTACCGCTATTTTCACGGCTATTATGTTTTGATGAAGTAAACAGCCATCCAATTACAGCAGTCAATGATGAGCCTATTACGGCCCCTAGCGTAACGTTAAATAAATCCCTGTTTCCTGCGGGAACTTCTTTGAACGATAAGAGGTATAAAAGCCCGTAACTTGACACGATTACAATGACTGAAATGATTACCTGAACTGAAATTTTATTTAGTTTCTCCCACATAAAATTTTATTTAGTCTTTTGCGCTTCTTTTCGCATTAAATAGATATTTCGAATAATGGTAGTGATCGCAGCGATACCGCCTAATATAGCCGTCAATTCGCTATTGGTTACCACTCCCAAAATATAAGAACCGATACTTACGGCGTATTCTCCAAATAGATAGTGATGTTTCATTAGTTACAAGCTGTTCTTAAATTTGAAATAATCAAGCGTTCCAATCATACCTGTATTCTGTGGGTTACCACCAAGAATTGTTGATACAGTAAATGTTGCCAGAGATGTTTGTGTGGTTCCAACCTGAACGCCATCAACATAAAAAACCAAAGTGTTTGCGGTTTTGTTTTGAACAATCTTATAAATGTGAAAGATTGATGGATTAAATGTTGAACCGAGTGTCCAAAACTTACCCATGAATTGAAAGTATTGACTTGATGGTGTCGAAAGTCCTGCAAAAAAAGCAATATCGCTTCCGGCATTTCCGGGTGTTGAACCGCCACGAAGAATATTTCTTGTTGCTGTAAGGTCGGTTATTTTTAACCTAAACTCACAAGTGAAATCATTGCTAATAGATAATTGTTCTCCGAATCTTCCGTATCCATTAGTATCGGCAACCAATCCATCTGCATCAAATGTAGGCGTGATTGGGTTATTAGTAGTATATGATACATACGAAAGCGATGTATCCCCTTGCGCTTCTGCTAAACTTCCGTTCAACTGGAAATCCCAATCTCTAGCTTGTACCGATGCCATATTGGGCGACTTATCAAACTCATAAGTAGCTAAGGCTTTCTTTACAATACGAACACGCTCCAAAGAACCTTTAAATAAATTGGTAGTTGGTGTTGTTGTATAACCTCTCGCAATCGCCTCTAGTCGCATTGTAGAAAATGCCCAGTCGGTAATCGTATTAGTCAAAACACCATTGTAGTAAACTTTTAAAGTGTTATTGATGTACGTGTATACTAACACTAAGTTTGAGAGTTGCAAAAAGTTTGCACCCGTTATTGGCGTGATGGCTTTTGCAACACCATTACCCTTGATATTGATTGAATTTGAAGAATCAATCCAAACCCAGTCTTCTTGCCAAGAACCAGTTGATCGACCAGTAATTAACATACCACTTGTGGCAGAATTGTCCATTCGGAATGTCATATCAATAGACCAGTCGTGTGTGTTGGCTAAATCACGAATAGTAGCAGGGATAAGAGGTGTAGAACCGGGAACTGTTAAACCGAATTTTCCGTTGAAAGTCGGCGATCCACTTATAAGACTTAAATTATTTCGATTGAATAGTTCGTTATAATCAGTGTTGTTTACACCTGATTTTAATGATCTAAACAGATAAATATCATCAAAATACCCACCCGGATCTTGAAGATTTGTTACAGTCTCGGTTATGATGGCTTTTTTGTTTAGCGAACGCCATCTATTGATCGCTTGCGCAACTTCATCGCCTACTTGATTGAGACCCGTAACAGTGTAGTGAACACCATCGGCCTTCATTTTACCATTTGCTTGCGTAAATGATGCAGGTGCAATAGTAGCAACCATGTAAGGGTCTTTATTAAGATTCAAAAGGCTTTTGCCTTTCATTATCTTTTCTGAATTTGCATCGGCTGTGAACGTAGGATTATAACCAATTCGAACATCGAATACTTGTTCAATTCCAAAGTTTGTAGTTAATAAATCGACAAGTGTATTCAACTTGTTTAAATAAGCATCAGCCTCTAAAGTACCAGCATCGTTCTCCCCTTGCGTATATACGCACACTTTGTTTAGTACTGTTATTCCGTTTGCTGTACAATACGAAACCATTGAATTCCAACGGCTTAAAGCTGTCGTATACTCCGATCCTGTGGTGTTAATAAAAGTATCAATAGCTGTATTACCCTTACCCGCAGCAACCATAATAACAGGTTTTCCAGTCAACTCTAAAAGCCTTTTGCCCAAATTAGGATTCATACTTCTTGACGTGGCTTGTGAATAATCACCAGTCATACCAGTAGGATCAGCAAGCTGCTTAACACTAGTTGTACTTGGAACGAATTCATAAACCCCGCTAGGCACAACAACTTCATTTAATGAATCAGGATCGCCACGACCAACATCATTAGATTGACCATACTTTAATACGAGTATTGCTTCTGTTAGTGTAACAACTGACCCGCTAGAAGTAGTGTCGTTTAATGTAGCGTAGGCACTGTCTAAATACCCGGCAGCTATCGCTTTTACTCTATAGTAATAGGTTGTTGATGGTGTTAAACCAGTATCTGTATAAGAGCTGATTGAACCGCTATAAATTTGAGCCCATCCGCTTGTGCCAGTTGCGGAACGCTCCAATAAATATGTAGTAGCATTTGCTACATCAGACCAATCAAGAGCAATTGATGTATTTGTTTTTCCGGTTACTAAAAAACTGGCTGGGGTTGAAAGCGATGGGGTTGAAGAGCCTCCTCCAGTAAATAGCCTAACCCAATAACCACCGCCAGAAGCAGCTATATTTACACCTCTAGCAGATGCTTCCCACTGGTAAATGCCTTCTCCCTCTACAACAATCTGAGGTGCATCATTTCTTCCCTTAAAAGCCAAACTCTCTTGATTGGGTACAGTTAAAATATAGCTTGGTGTCATAATGTAAATAAATTTGTTCCGTTTGAAATAATTGTTACTGATTCATTATAAACCGTTAATGTATAAGATGAAGCCCCGTTTATTGTTCCGCTAGACGGAGTAATAGTTACCGAGTTGAAATTGTTGGTTATCTTCTTAACGTAAATTTTTATTACTGTTCCACTAGTGTAAAAAGTATTAGGGTTTATTGTAAGTGTTACGGAGTTAGAAGTAGTATTTACTAGGTAAATATTAGCCGTTGTACTTGCTGTTGTATTCGATGAAATTGTGGTAAGTTTGTCTGCTGCTGCGCCACCTCCGCCTGCTCTAGCAGAATCAATAAACCTACTCAACCCATTCAACACCGTATTCAATCTCAAATTCTGAAAGGCTTCTACGGCACTATTTCTGATGTACCGATTCGTGAAATTTCGAAGGCTGTCCATTGTAGGAAATTGCGCCTTTGCGCTCATTCCTAAACATGCGACAATCAATATCAATACTATCTTCTTCATAATTATACTGTATAATTTTTTGTAAATACCGTACCATCGTAACCGTTTTCACATACGGGATAAAGTAGCAAAGTGTGTGTTCCTGTTCCCGGTGAAATATAAAATACCCCTGCCGTTGCACCACCTGTAAAATGTACATTTCTTGCACCTCCATCTAATGTCCATTCAATTCTCGGAGTGCCTGCCGTTAATCCTGAATAAGAAACTGTTACTGTATTAGCCGGCAATCCTCCGTCTCCTGTATAAAGCGTTACGGTTACTGCTCCAATACTTGATGCGCAAAGCGTTGTACTATCGCTGATCGTAAACGCTCCATTTCCTTGCAATGTCATATTAAAAGCCGCAAATCCATCGCTAGGGGCTGAAAATAAAGAACGTTCAACTAATGCTGAACCCATCACTACCTTTTGGCTCCCGTCGCTCGTATCGGTAAATATCATACGGTAGTCAATTTCTACGTAATCAATTTGCGACTGCAATGCAAAGAACGGATGTGTCAATACAATCAATCCATTAACTGCAATGGTATAAGATAATTTTTGCGGCTTCGATTTAGCCCATTGGCCATCACCTGCCGTGAACACCGA
>OGVW01000010.1_pt1 | contig 34389 bp, 51 predicted proteins | sample 1575821 | NCBI WGS metagenome assembly OGVW01 (sample SAMN07581525, study PRJEB24739) | freshwater metagenome | place: Singapore | collected 2015-01
GAAAACCCGTTACATAAGCAGGTTGCGCGTTCAATTATGCGCGGTGACATTACGCAATCGAGCTTCCAATTTACAATTAAATCTGAAGAATGGATTTCTGGCGAAGAATATACAGGAGGTTATTTGAATACACACACGAAAGCTTTGTAAATGTGGTATTTTTACAATTTAATCCGTAATTTTGTTACGAGATGGCATTGACAAAACCAGAGATTTTGAACCCGAAAGCTGAGGCGATTTTCAAAAAAACTCATGCAGAATTGCAAAAATTTGGCATGTTGGACGCAGTTGATTTGGAATTATTGGCAATGTACGCAAACGAAGTAATGACCTATCAAATTGCGAATGCGCATTTATCCGATGGGGTGGAACTTCGGGAGCAAACGCCGAACGGGTATTATCAGCAAAATGCTTATTTGGGTATTCGCAATGGTGCAATGAAAAACGCTCACGACTTAGCAAAAACATTGGGTATCGGTGCGATGACGCGCGCAAAAGGTGGAAGCGCAAAAGACAAAGGCGAAAAAGTGAAGGCATTGGACGGATTTCGCTCTAAAATGGAAGTTATAAAAGCAGGATAATTATGAAAAAGAAAATACAACCAATCGAAGGCGTGGAAGCTACTCACGAGGCTCCAGAAACTAAGCCAAAATTCAGCACTAAAAAAGTGAATGGCCATTGGTATTTAGTGAATCAAAATGAAGAACTAGTTAACAAGTTTGGAGAACCTGTTGAAACTGTTGGAGAAGCCTTTAGGTATCACGACGAATACAGAGCGAACCAATCTTGCAAGTGGTTAAACGAACGCTAATTGAATGACAGCAGTTGCACGCCAATATGCCTTGGATGTTGTTTCAAATAAAATTGAAACATGCGAGCTGACGCAATTGGCGTGCGCTAGATTTTTGCGAGACTTGCAACAGTCGCAAAGCCCGTCGAGTAGGTTTGTCTTTAACGAGGCATTGGCGCAATGTGCTATTGATTTTATCGAAGAACTTGAACACACTAAGGGTGCGCTAGCGGGTAAAAAGTTGATTTTGCAACCATGGCAGGTTTTTATTGTTGCTAATATTTTCGGGTGGGTTTACCGTGACGGCGAATTTCAAGGCAAACGAAGATTTACTCAAAGTTATATCGAAGTTCCTCGCAAAAATGGGAAGTCCACTCTCGCAAGTGCTATCCTTTTGGTAGCTTTGTTGATTGACGGAGAGAGCAGTGCCGAGGTTTATTCAGCCGCAACCAAGCTGAGCCAAGCGGCTATCATTTTTGAAGAAGCGGCGAGGGTTTGTAAACAGGTGCCGATGCTAAAGGAAATTGATGAACTTGAAGTTTTTACAAGCGTCAATAATCGAATTGTTAAATTTGGTAATTCCTTTCTGAAACCTCTCGAGTGGAATCCTGCAACAATGGACGGGTTGAATACTCATTTTTGCGCTGTTGACGAATACCACGCGCACAGGAACGATGACCTATACAACGTTATTAGAAACTCAATGGGTAGCCGTGCGCAACCTCACATGTTCACAATCACCACGGCGGGCTTTGATAAAAATAGCCCGTGTCATGCGCATAGAAAATATTGCACAGACGTTCTACGCGAAAACATTAGCGATGATAGTTTATTTACCATCATTTACACGATTGACGCTGACGACGATTGGAGAGATTTTAAAATCTGGAAAAAAGCAAACCCCAATTTTGGAATAAGCGCATATCAGAGAATTTTTGACGAAGAATTTACCAAGGCCAAGGAGCGCACAACCAAAGAAGTAGAGTTTAAAACTAAGCTTTTGAACATTTGGACCGATGCTGCTGACGTTTGGATTAGGGATATTGAGGTTAAAGCAGTCATGATTCCAAAAAACGAGGCGCACGAATTGGCACGCGGTCGATGTTTATTAGCGTTGGACTTGGCGAGTAATTCGGATTTTTGCGCATTAACTGCATTTTTTCCCGACACGAATTACACATTCACGAAATTTTGGATTCCAGAAGAGTATTCTAAAAAGCGCGACGATGCAACGGGCGAGGCGATAAGACAATGGTGCCGGGATGGATTTATTACGGTTACAGATGGAAACGTGACGGATTATAAATTCATCAAAAATGAAATTATTGAACTTTGTGAAACTTTTGACGTGCAACTATTGGCTTATGACCGTTGGAACTCTTCACAGCTAATAATTGAACTAAGTGAAGCGGGTGTTGAGTGCCACCCATTTGGGCAAGGATTTAGCTCAATGAACGCACCGACTAAATATTTGGAATTGCTGATAAAAACGCGCGATATTCAGATTCAAGAAAATCCTGTTATGATTTGGATGTTTGGAAACGTCGCAATTGCAACGGATCCAGCGGGAAATATCAAAATTGACAAATCAAAGGCGAGTGATAAAGTTGACGGCGTTGTTTCCTTGGTCATGTCCTTGGGTGCATTTATGGCGTTGCAAAAAATGGACGCGCCAGAATATACTGAATTTTTTGTACAATCTTTGTAAATCTATGCAAGCCAAGCCAATAAAATGGACATACGAGGAGTTTTTTGCTGAGTATTACCAGCAACTACCAAGGCATAAAAATTACGAATTAGCGTATAACCACGTTGAGCAATTGCACGAACGCGCTTGCGGTTCGCGTCGATTCAGTAGCTATGCAGTTTTTCGCGCCACGATTAGCCGTTACTTCAAGACAGGGCGCAATATTTAAACTTTGCAACATTTGAAGCGTTCGGATGTCGTTAATTTGCATTAATGACATTTTTACAACGAATCGGAATCAAAAGCGCACCCGTTGAGCAACGCAATTCAAGCGGCTTAACAGCACCCGCGCAATGGTTAACCGATGCAATTAATAATATTTTTGGAAGTCAAACCAATAGCGGGCAATCGGTCACGCCTGCCACGGCAATGTCAATTGCAAGTGTGAAGCGCTGTGTTGGTATTATTGCCGACAATATTTCGGTAATGTCTTTGAAACTTCACGAAATTACACCAACGGACGGGCGCAAACGAATTTACGACGATCCCGCAATCAATGTACTTTTCGAGCCGAACGATTACCAAACATACTTCGACTTCATGAATTTTATGGGTATTTCATTGGTTTTTCGTGGTAATGCCTATGCTTTAATCGTTCGTGACGCTACCTATTCGCCTGTTCAATTACACCCATTACACCCTGACCGATGCGCAATTCGCATGGACGAAAACGGAGATATTGATTTTCGGGTAAACGGGAAGCGTGTCGATTATAACGACGTGTTGCATTTCAAGATATTTTGTAGTGATAACCCCTATTTGGGGAAATCACCTATTCAGCAACATGCTGAAACATTGGGTATAACATTAGCGGCTAGCAGTAGTCAAGCGCGCACATACAAAAGCGGGGTTTTGAAATTCGTTTTAAAATCTCAAAAGCCGTTTGATACCACGGCACAGGGTAATTTAAAAACAAGCTTAGACGATGTGATTAACGGGCAGTCATTAAGCGCAATTTTGCCGAGCGGAGTTGAAATGGAAAAGCTATCCATGACACCACAGGAGGCGCAGTTTATCGAATCCAAGCGATACAGCGATGAAGAGATAGCGCGAATTTTTGGAGTTCCTGCTTCCATGATTGGCGCGGGTAACAATGGCGGGAAATCTACAACCGAACAGGAATATCAATATTTTTACCAAAGCACATTACTAGCGTATAGCGTTAACATTGAACAGCAATTGCGGAAAAAGCTAATTCAGGAACGTTATAAGCCAACGCGATACTTCAAATTTAGTTATAACTCATTGCTTCGCGCTACAGCTGGCGAGCGTGCCGAATACTATAACAAGGGTATTCGTGGCGGGTGGCTTACACCTAATGAGGCGCGTGTTTACGAAGATATGACTTTGGGCGATGGATTAAATGAGTTTTACGTCGAATCTAATTTGATGCCATCTTCAAAATTCACTGATTACATTGACGCAAAAATAGAGCAACTAAAAGCCACGGCATTAAAAAACGCTGAGGGCACTAACCAAGATCCAACAAGTTAAAAAAATACAATGAAAACGGAAATAAGAAAATTTATAGGAAGCGTAAAATTTGAAAAACGCTCCGAGGGCGAAGATGAAATCATGCCCGTAAAGTTTGGAGGCGAGGCGGCCGTTACAGGCGTGCGTACTAACATGTATTATTACGAGGAAGAAATTGCTCCTGGAGCATTTGATAACGTAATAAATCGTAGCGATTTGGATGTACGCGTGTTATTTAACCACGAAGAATGCGAAATTCTTGGACGTACAACAGCAGGCACGGCTCGCGTTTGGGTTAACGAGCGCGGGAATTTGGAGTACGAGTGGACACCAGATTACGAAAACCCGTTACATAAGCAGGTTGCGCGTTCAATTATGCGCGGTGACATTACGCAATCGAGCTTCCAATTTACAATTAAATCTGAAGAATGGATTTCTGGCGAAGAATATACAGGAGGTTATTTGATGCGCATTACCGAAATAGGTAATTTATACGACGTTGCACCTGTTACATTTCCTGCCTATGAGGAAGCAACAGCAGAGGCGCGTAGTAGCGCCAAAAGCAAAGTTGAAACTTTGCAACATTCAAAAAATACGAATGATTTAGATTTGTTGACAATTGTTAAAGTAAAACACCAAGTAAAATAATGAATAAAAAAGCATTACTCGAAAAACGCGGTTCATTGGTTCAAGAGTTGAACACGATCGAATCCGCTTTGAATGCGGAAAAGCGTTCAATGACTGACGTTGAAAAGGCGCGTATCAACGAAATTGATAGCGAATTAACCAAAATCGACGAGGAAATCCAAACCTTAGAAACCTTGGAAAAGCGCAAAAAGCCCGTTGATTTTGGATTTGGCGGCGCTCCTTCACGTGGCGAAGAAAAAGAATTGCGCAAAATGGCTGACAGATTCAGCATTTCAAGAGCAACTGAAGCGGTTAGTTCAGGTGATCGTTTAGAAGACGTTTACGCTGAATTTAACAAAATTGGCGAAGAAGAAATGAGAATGAGCGGAGTGGCGCACAGCCGTTCAAGCGATTCAATTTTGATTCCTTCGCATTTGTTGGCTGATATTGCTTTGCGTAACGCTTCCAAGCGTAACAAGTACAAGCAAAAGCGTGCAATGACCGTGACAGGTGGCGACCCTGTAGGAGAACAAGGCGGTTACAACGTGCAAACCGATGTAATGGGTATCGTTGAGGTATTAGCACCTTACATGGCCTTAGGGGATTTGGGAATCCAAACTTTGAGCGGGCTCCGTGGAAATTTGTCATGGCCAAAATCTAGCCAAGGTTATACCGGTGGCGGTTGGGCTACTGAAAACGGAACGGCTACCGAAATCAGCCCAGAGTTTACCGAGTTGCAATTAAGCCCTAAGCGTTTCGCTGCGTGGGTTGACGTGTCAAAGCAATTGTTGGCGCAATCCAATAACTCAATTGACGCTTTTGTTACCAACTTGTTGCTTGAAACATTGGCAACTCAGATGGAGCAAAAATTCATCAAAGGCGGTGGAAGTAACGAGCCGACAGGCATTTTGTCAAACAGTGGAATTACCACTTTGTACGCGGGTGCAGCAGCTTCAAACGCCACAAACGCAAACGGAGCAAACTTGGTATTCCAAGACATTACCAACTTAATTAAGACGGTAATGAAGTCAAATGCGAGAAACGCGCAGTTCTTGACTAACTTTGACGTTCAAGCTGCGTTGCAAAACACACCACGTCAAGTGAGCGGTGTTGAGGGTAACACTATCATCAAAGAGGATTTCACCCTTTTGAACGGCCGTCAAGTAGCTTACACTACCAACGTGCCTAGCAACCTAACAAAAGGTTCTGCAAGCGATTTGAGTGCTATCATTTGCGGTGATTTCAGCAAAATGATTACAGGCTCTTGGGGTGGTATCGAAATCGCACGCGATACCATGACAGGATTAAAAGCTGGCAAAGACACTATTGTTATCAACTCTTATGTTGATATGATTTTGTCACATGCTGAGGCTTTTACAGCAATCAAAGACGCTGACACTAGTCTATAACTAAAAGCCCGCGCGAGGGCTTAAATATCGCGTGCCCGTGAGTTGTTTAGCGACGCTCACGGGAGCCAATTTATGAGTACAAAAAAGAAAGCAACAGCACCCAAAGCCAATGAGGATTTTGGAACGCAAACCGTGAAGTTTGTGAAAAATGGCATGCCTATTAATTTGTCATATTTGAAAGGCGACATTGCAACGCTTGAATATCATCGCGCTCAATTAGTGTTGGATTTAGGTTTTGCAGAATTGGTAGAAAATCCGACAGAAAACACCGCGGCGCAAATTGCTGATGACGTACAACCAGAAACAGAATAAAAATGCTGATAGCCCGCAAACAAATCGAATTATTAGAGCCTGCAACGGATTATATTACGCTATCCAAGGCTAAGCAACATTTGAGAGTGACTAACTCTTTAGATGATGCTTACATTACCGATTTGCTTTCGGGTGCATTTGATATTTGTTCAAAATACGTTGGTTATTCGATTCTTAAATCGCGTTGGCAATACGGCTATGATTATCTAGTTGGACAGGAAGCTATAACCGATTTAAAAAAAGGTTTTACCATTCCGAACGGTAATTATTTGCGCGTCATGTCACGCGTTATATCAATTGACGCATTGAAATACGTAGACGAAAACAACGCAATTCAAACGTTTGGCGCATCTGATTGGATTGCAAAACCCTCTTTGATGTCGGATTATGGAACCTCGATTTTCATTGAAAACAACCCAACGTCATTAACCGATGATAATATTCGATACATTGCCGAAATTACCGAGGGTTTTGAAGTTGCCGACTTCCCGAAATCTATTGAAATAGCGGTTTTGCAGTTAGTTCAGCAATATTATGATAATCGTCAGGCGATTGTCGTGGGCGTTTCGCAAACTGAAATGAGTTTCAATTTTAAGTACATTTTGGATAGCTTTAGAATCCCTGTATTTGTATGAACGCTGGCAATTTGGATGAGTTGATAACCGTGCAGGAGTTTAGCACGACGCGCAGCGCAACCACAGGCGAAGCCGTAAAGTCATGGACTGAAAGAGTGCAGCTTTGGGCGCAAATTAAAGCATCCGAAAGCGGTGGGGACGTAAACGCAGGAATGCAAATGCAGTTCAAACAACGCTTTACGTTCAAAACTCGTTACGATTCATCGGTGATTCCAGAGGATCGGATTTTATGGGAAGGAAAAACCTACAAGATTTTAAACATTGCCGAAATTGACAGGCGAATGTACATGATTATTTTAGCTGAATTGACGCAATAAACACAACATGGGAGTTGAAATAAATGGACTTTCAAGCCTATTAAAGGAACTCGACGCAGCGGGAAAATCGTTAACCTATGAGGAAGTGAAAAACATTCATAGGGAGGTTGCAATGCCCATGATTAATGACATGAAAGCAGGCGCGCCAACTTCCGACATTCGCGAATCAATTGGTTTTATCACGAAAAAAGACGATAAATATCCAAAGGTTACACTAATTGGACCGCGCTATTCAAATGGTTACAATGGTCAATTAGCGCATATTTTTGAGTTTGGTACTCGTGAACGTTTCACGAAGGACGGCGAAAACCGAGGCTACATTACAGCGCACCCGTTTATTCGACCAGCATTCGACCGACATCAGAATAAAATTGTAACAGACATAGGAAACAAAATCTTTAAACTTGTACAAAATAAATTAAAATAATATGGCAACTACTGGCATTACCAACGGCTCACTAGTGACTTTATACAAAAAAGTTGCGGGCACACCCGACACATTGACCGCTTTCGCAAACGGAACGGGCTCAAATTTCAATATTGATATTGACCAAATCGAAGTTTCAAACAAAGACAGCGGAGCGGGTTCAGAATTTATCCCTGGCAAATATAATTGGACTTTGGATTTTGAAGGCTTTTACGAAGATGACGCTTCCGTTGGTTCTGGAAAAGAATCCGCAAAAGACATTTTAACGATGGCTATTGCAAAAGACAAATTCACGGCTCAATTAGCTTCAAGCGTTTCGGGCGACATCGAATTAGAGGGGGATGTTTACATTTCCAATTTTAGTTTGGGCGCACCATATAACGACGGTATGACGTTCACTTGTACCTTGCAAGGTACTGGCGTGATTACTTTAGGTACGGTTTAATTTTGACCATTTCAGCATTGGGGTAAGCTGACGGTTTTCATATCTAGGAGGGTAAAGGGGCGCAATGCCCCTTTTTCTTTATATTTGCAACATGGAAATCAAAAAGATAAATATTATAGGGAATGAATACCCAATTTTCATGGGGTTAAACGCAGTAACTAACATCATGAAAGCGATGCAATGGGATGATTTTACCAAACTTTCGGAGGTTGTTAATCCCCTTGTTTTGTTGAAGCTTTCAAAACACGCCGCATTTGAGGGCATTGCAAACGCATGCAGAATCCAAGGCGAAGAAAATCCGTTCACAAACGCAGACCATTTAGCGGATGCGATTCAGTCATTTGACGAATTAAGCCCCGCAGTTGAGATGTTCACGGAGGCGTGTAAAAGTTTTTTTCTGAAAAAGGAAGCGACGAAAACGGCGACGCTTCCAAAAGCGAAGCGCACGACGCGAAGCCGTTAACTATTCACAAAATTAATGAGGTTGCTTTGGGGCAACTAAACTTAATGCCGTGGGATTTGGATAAATTTACCCCGCGTGACTTTGCTGTTAAATATCGAGGATTTAAAGCCTTTCAAGATGAAAAAAGTAAGGAGGCGTGGCACATTGCACGTTGGCAAGTTGCTAAGTTGATTACACCGCACTTGAAAAAAGGCGCAAGGCTTAAAGAAACCGATTTAATTGTTTTCCCGTGGGAGCGAAAAACTAGCGTTGTGGACATACGCGAATTTGTAACCATGCACCGAGATAAATTTGCTAAATTGCCACCACCAAAACAATCTAAAGGTAAGCCTTTAACCTTAGATGAAATCTATAAATTAAAATCGTAATGAGCAACATTGAAAGCGTATTAGCGACGTATAACCTACTATCAAGTAACAGCGCATTAACTGCCTTGGTGGGCACTCGAATTTTTCCCCAACGTGCGCCAAACGACGCAAATCCGACGTGTGTAATTTACACAGAGATAAGCGTAACCCCTTTGGGTATAGTTCAAGGCTTTGCTAAAAACGAAAGCGCACGGATGCAAATAGATTGTTACGGAGCAACCCAAGCTGAAGCAGGCGCAATTTCACGCGCTGTTAGAAATGCGATGGAGCCAAATTTGCCCGGCACGTTCGGAGGCGTGAACGTTCAAACGATTGAACTAGATTCTCGCATAAGCAACATTGACGATAACGCTGACAATGAGGGATATTATCGTATTACGATGGATTTTTTAATCTACTATAAACGCAACTCATGAAAAAGGAAATAAACATAGTTCTTAAGACGGATATTGACGCGCTGAAAGAGGGTTTTAGCGAAGCGATAAAAGCCACAAAAGCGGCGGGAAAAACTATTTCAAAGGAGATGGGAGAAGCTATTGCTGGCATAGAAAAAGGATTCAGCAATATTGCGACTTCAAAAAATTCAGCTCGTGCGGTTAAGCAGTTGCAAAACATGGCAATGACCATGCGCGAGTTGGGTCCAGAATTTCAGTCGGTTGCGGATGACATGATTCGCCGTGCGGGTGGTATTAAGGATGCGTTTGGCGACGTTGGAGCAGAGATTGCCTATTTTGCAAGTGATACGCGCAGATTTGATGCCGTTATTAGTGGACTTCAAGGGGTTGCAGGTGCATTTGCAACGGTTGAAGGGTCGATGGCTGTCATGGGTGTTGAAAACCAAGACTTACAAAAAACACTCGTAAAATTAGCGGGCGCAATGGCTGTAATTCAAGGGCTTCAAGAAATTCAAAACGTACTGCAACAAGAAAGCGCGTTTATGATTGGCATTCAAACGGGCGCTCAAAAGGCGTATAATGCGGTTGTCGGTCAGTCGGTCGGAGCGATGAAAAACTTTAAAATTGCGCTAGCTACTACGGGAGTTGGCGCATTGGTTGTGGGCTTGGGGTTGTTGATTGCCAACTTTGAAAAGGTAAAAGCCAGCATTACGGGCGTGACTGAAACACAGCGCAAAATGAACGCTAGTATTGCCGATGCTGAAAATCAAATCGAGCCACAAATTCAATCCATGAAAGCGTATAGCGCAATCGTGAACGACGCTACAAAAAGCGAAGGCGAGCGCAAAACTGCATTATCTGAATTGAATAAAATGGGCGTGGAAACGCGTGATATTAATTTGAAGAATGCGGACGCTTTGAAAACTTTAAACGAGCGGACATCTCAAAATATCGCATTGACACGCGCCAAGGCTATAAGTGAAGCGTTAAATAAAATTGTTGCTGAGGAAAATTTGAAAGTTGTTAGATTGCAGATCCAGCAACAAAAGGATTTTAACACTTTAGTTGAAGCGCAAACGAATAAACTTGCACCATTAAACAAGGAGTTCCAAGGTTTGAGCCGTGAACGCGCGCGCGAGGTTGCTATTTCAATGGTGTCAAAAAAACAAGCTGAAGAATTAAACGAAGCGCGAGGCGGTTTACTTCAAGTTGAAAGCGCATATAATAAAGCGATTGCGGAGCAAAATAAATTACAAGCTAAGGCGATTGCCGTAAAAGATAAAGTGGACGCTTCCACTCAAAATCAAACTGCATCGACTAAAAAGCTAGTTGACGCAACTAAAGAATTGCGCGACTTAGAAGCACAAATACAAGCCGACGGAGCCAAAGCAAAACCGACCCAAAGAACCATAGGCGAATTTGCGCCAATAGGAACGCGTGAGGATTTTACAAAGCCTCAAAGGGATGCAACTATCCAAGGTGAAGCGGAGTTAACCGACGAACAGGCAGCACAGCAAAGCGCTCGAATTGATAACATGCGCAAAGAATTGGAAGCGAAAAAGGGAGTTTACCAAACCGAAGCGGATCAGTTGAAACAACGCGTACAGGCACAAGAGGAATATCAGGCACGCATGGCAATAGCCGCTGAATCCATTAATCAAAGTTTTGAAAATTCAATGGAAAATACAGCCGTTGCATTTGGTCAATTGATAGGGGATTTAGCGAATGGTACGGGTGGGCTTGAAACGTTCACGAATAATATTTTGAACACTTTAGCGGATTTCTTATCTTCAATGGGTAAGGCGTTAATCGCGGCGGCTATTGCGACGAAAGCGTTCAAAGATTTATTACTCACAAATCCCGTTGCAGCAATCGGAGCGGGTATTGCAGCCGTAGCGGCTTCGGTGGTAGTACGTAACTACGCACAAGAAGGCCCCAAATTTGCAAACGGTGGTATTGTTTCGGGGCCCACTTACGGACTTATGGGCGAATACCCGAACGCAAACCGAAACCCCGAAGTTATCGCACCATTGGACAAATTAAAATCGCTATTGGGTGATACGTCGGGCGGTAGTGGCTATGTTGCTGAAACAACCATAAAAGGTAAAGATTTAGCATTAGTTTTGCGTCGTTATAACGAGGGGGTGTCACGTGGCTAGGATTTATCATTCGCAAACAACTTCGTACAATAACAACGTTTTTCGTGTTGAATTGTACGACGGAGCGACGGGCTCAACAAGCGCGGGAAGTTATTTGCCGATGCAAGGCAATGGCTTTCAGATTGAACAACAAGGGCAAGGGGATTACGTTTATGAAAATTTCACCCGTAAATCAAAGGCGGTTGTAAATTGGATAGTGAGCGATGAAGCGGATAAGGTGGTTTTTCGGTCGCTTGGAGTTGACCAAGAAAACAAATATGCGATAGTAATTTGGCGCAATAACGCGCTTTATTGGGTGGGTCGTGTACTTGCCGACGAAAACCAATACGAACGCACTGGAGATATTTCGCAAGTGTTTAGCGTGACGGCTGTCGATGCGTTGGCATTACTTGAAAATTATAAATCCGTGCCGACTTGGTTTGATGCAATCACTAGGCGCGTATCGGTTTTGCAGTACCTAAAAAAAGCATTGGAATTAACGGGGTTAAATAGTTACTACGGCTACTTAGGCGTTAACACCAACTACATTTTAGATGCAACAGAAGCGCTGACTTTGGAAACCGCCGAATTTAACCTCAATTCAACTATTGCAGATTTCGAGTTATTTCAAGACCAAGTCGAAACTATAGACGATGCCGATATTTATAAATATTGCAGTGAAGTTATTGAAGATTTACTAACCGCATTAGGGGCGCGTTTGATGTATCAAAATGGCTCCTATTGGTTTTTTGACCCCGTGCATTTTGCCACTAATAACCCTATAAGTTACAAGCGTTATAACACGTCGGGAGTTTACCAAGGCATTAACACCAATTATACGCACGTCGACACATTGGATACAAGCGCAACGCGTCCACAATTTGAAAGCTACCCAGTTATAACGCATCATAAAGCACTTCGCGAATTGAAGTACAAATACAAGCGCGAGGCGTTTACTTGGGTTGTACGCAAAAGAACGGCCAGCACGACAAGCGTTTTGCAAGTTGGTGGCTTGACACCGCCTAGCGCGGTCAATGGAGTTGAGCCGTCACTGAAAGTAAAAGCGTTATTAAAATTTGATAGCTTGAATTTTGTAAGCAGTCCACCAAAATTGCTAAAAACCGATTTATATTACAGGATTTATGGATGGGATGGGTCGCTTGGGTGGCTTGCATACGACGAAGCTAATAACGCATGGATTTCAAGCCCAACACAACCCGCATTTGTGAAAACAAGCGTGGACGTTATCAATTTTGAATTGAGCCAAAACAAACAAGCTGCGACCTATACTTTGGATTTTCAAAAGGAAATAGCCGCGTGGTTAGATTCCGATTTTGAAATATTTGCAGAATTTTCGATTTCAGCACAAAGCACTACAAGTCCATTTGTAACAGCTTCAACAGGCGTTGCAATTTACGGAAGTGCATTTTTGTACATGTCAGACCCGAATGAATACAAAACACGGGTCACCAACACCAACAATGCGGGCGCATCTACTGAGTTGGAGATTGAAGCCGTTTATCAATACGGGAATCTCTGGAGCGCAACGCAATCCACAGGGCGCGTGTCAAACGTGGGCACCATCATTGAAAATCACGGTGCAAAAATGATGGCTTTATACCAATCAGCACCGACTACAATTGAGGGGGATTTACGCGATAACGGCAATTACAACGCAATGCGCGCGCTTCAATTTGACGGATACAATTGGCTTTTTAACGGAGGTACTTTTGACGCTCAATCAGAGGTGTGGTCAGCGCAATGGGTTCGAGTTGCACCCGAAACCGAACGTGTTGTAATCAATTCCGAAGAGTTTGAAGACACAGCAGGACAGGGCGATAAAACAGCTGACGCGCTTGTTAGGGTTATCGGTCAATTGCAAGGTCTGAGGGATAACATAGATAGGCAAGTGGCTAATTTGCCGTTTTTGATGTCAGAAGTCGCATTACAAGCCCCGACGGCTACGCCAACGATTAACACGGATTTTGTAGTTCAAGTCAGTTATGTAGCGGGAACCGATCAACTCAATTGGAAGTTTCGGGAGCGTGGAAAAGCCAAAACGTTAACCGCGGGAACGTACACCCAAGACGATGACGCTGAGTTGATTTTGTGTGATACGGGAGCGGGTAGTATTACCGTAACACTAGGCGACGCAACCGAACTAAAAGGCGTTGAGTATATCTTCAAAAAACTATCCGGATTGCATCAGGTGACTATCCAAGCCACCGCAATTGACGATAACAGCGAAATTCAAATCAATGCCAAGAACGAAAGCGTAACGGTAAAATCCGACGGGGTGCAATGGTGGATTATTGCCCAATGGCACTAATTGAAAACTTTGCAACATTTTTAAAATCGCGTCGGTGTAAATTCGCCTTATGAGTCAATTTACACCATCGAGCGATATTGCAGTAGGTTCAGCAAGTTTTAAATTTCACGGCACGGGCGCAGTTACAGGCGTTCAATATGACGCTATTATAGTAATGGAGGACGCTGTATTCACAAAATTTGAAGTAAGCACGAACGGCAACGCATCAGTTGAGGAATTAACCACGCGCGGCATGAACGGACGCACGCTAAAAGCGGGTTTGTGTTTTTTAAACGCGGGTAAGGGTAAAAAAATTACTGCATTCACTACGTCTAGTGGTGTGGTTCAGGGCTTCATTTCTGAATAATTATGATGCGCTTAGGAATTGGAGTTGGAGTAGGTAGGCAAAGATTTGCGGGTGGCTTTGCGGATAGTTATTCGGCGCGTGTCTTGGCGGATGGTGGTGCTATCGAATCATTGTCATGCGTTGCCAATGCGTCCACACTATTGCAACAAGCGTCGTTGCTATTTATTCCAAGCGGTTACAAAGCGGGTGTCGCTTATTCTGCATTACCAAACAATGGTAATGGGGATTTAACGTGGACACGAAATTCAACGGCAAATAGAACTCTTGCAAATGGGAATATTGGTAGTGTTGGGGCGAATGTTCCAAGATTATCTTATATGTATGGAAGTTGCCCATCAGCGTTGTTAGAGCCACAGAGGACGAATAGTATTCCTAATAGTTTAGGTGGTGGCACGGGGTATGATACGGTTGGAACAGTTACAGTAACTAACAATTTTGCAACTGCACCCGATGGCACAACAACGGCAACAAGAGTTAACGCAAGTGCGGGGGTATGGCGTTATCGAAATAATAATACAACAAGTTTATTAGCAAATACAACATATACGTTTAGCGTTTGGGTTAAATCTAACACAAGTGGTAATCAAACATTTAGAATGTATTTGTACAATGCAACTTTTTCTAATGATTTCGTAGCGACGCCAACATGGCAAAGATTTACATTTACACTAATATCACCCGCGTCGGTTACGCAAATTCACGGATTGGGGTCGGACACGTTAAATAGCGCAGCAGATATTTTAACTTGGGGGTGGCAAATTGAATCGGGTTCGTATTCAACCACATACATCCCAACAACAACCGCAACAGCAACACGCCTTGCAGATACATTTACACGCAATAACATTTATACAAATGGGTTAATTTCTTCAAGTGGTGGTACTTGGTATGTGGAGTTGAAAAATAATGTTCCGTATTTAAGAGATAACGGTAACGCCTTATTTATTGGAGATACTACATTTGGTTCAACAAATGCTTTTAATATTAGCGTTGTATCGGGTACTCAAAGGCTCGTTATCTATAAAAGAGTATCAGGGGCATTTACATCTTTAAGAACTACTGCGTCAGACAATGTAAAAATTGCAATAAAATGGAATGGGACGACTGCCGATGTGTTTGAAAATGGGGTAAAAGTTGTGAGTGCAACTGCATTTCCCACTACATTAATGGAATTTTTGTATGGTCAACAAGGAGTTCCCGTATTTATCCAAGCAATGGCATTATATAACACGCCTTTATCTGATTCTGAATGTATCGCTCTAACAACCTAATATTATGACATTTTGTAAATATTCATTCCCTGAAGGTATATGGGAAACATTAAAACCAACTATTCAACAAGAAGAACAATTTATTGATTGTGCTGTTGTTGAAATAGGACAAATATGTCTTACTAAAGACGAAGAAGGAAACTGTACGCAGTTCGACCCTAACTACGCAGTAGATATTATGTGGTATGGTGAAATACCAGAATCATTTAATGAATATGAGATATTCCCGCTTCCATGCGGTATCCATATTTTCAGTGGGTGCGAAGATTTGTATAAGAATAGATTTTGTGAGTTTAACCCCGAAAGCCCTTATTGCAATGCACAATAAAAAAGACATCATCGAAAATATACTTGTATGGGTAGGCGTAGCAACGTCATTCATTACACCTTTTTTACCACTATTGCAATTTTTAGCGGTGTGTTTGGCTATTGCCGTATCAATTAAATCTTTAATGCGTAAAAAATGAAAAACATCTACGACAGAATTTTCAAGAATTGGAAAACGTCTGTTTTCGGAGTTGTTATCATAGCGATAGGCTTCCTATTCGTTTGGTTTGGTAAAGCTTCAATGACGGAGTTAACGGCTTTTATCTCTGGGGCCTTGGTTTTGCTATTCAGTAAGGATGACAATGGAAAAGGCGTGTTGCCCTTGGCATTGCTAGGAGCCTTAACGCTATCTTCATGTTCTGCAGATTGGCATTTTGAACAGGCTTGTAAAAAAGAGCCTATGTTTTGCGAAGCCGAAATTGTAGTCGAATTTGATACCTTGGTAATTCGTGACACTTCCACGGTAATAAAGGAGTATCACACAAAGCAAATTGATACGATTGTACTTGACACAAACGGCGTGAGGGTGGTTGTTTATCGAGTGAGGGATAGCGTTAAATTAATGGTAACCCAAAAGCCCGACACGGTTAGAATCACGGCTAATAAGGTTGTGAAATCTAAGCCGCTTATAATTCGTGAAAAAGGCGTGTCGGAGTGGCGCGTAGTTTTGCTAGTGTGCGCTGGAATTATTTTAGGTTGGTTATTAAGAAGTTTTAGATAATGGCAAACATTGAATCAGTAAATTTCGATTACATCCGCAAATGGGAAGGCGGTTTGTCGAGCCACAAAGCGGATATAGCTTCAAAAAATCCAGTGCCAAGTATTCCAGAAAAACCGAATCCGAAAGGGATTCATACAAACGTCGGAGTAACTTGGGCGGCTTGGGTTACGATTTTCGGCAATACCAAAGATAGCGTTTTGAAGTTTTACGAAATGCCTAAGGATATGTGGTTAAAGGTGTATCGAGTTTATTGGAATATGGTTAGTGCAAATTCCATTAACTCCGACATCATTGCAGAATTTTTAGCAGACTTTGCATGGGGCAGCGGTGGAAATGCACCGCGTGAACTGCAAAAGCTTTTAATCAAATTAGGCTATTACGAAAAAGAACCGCAAATGAGAATGAATACCTTGGTTGTAAATGCGCTGAATAAAGCAATTGCGGAAAAAGGCGAAGCGGAAATGTACCGATTACTATTTGAACACCGTTGCAATTGGCTTCGGAAAATCCCGTCATTTGCCACGTTCGGCAAAGGGTGGATGAATAGACTAAACGACTTCAATAAATACGCTACGGCAAAAATAAAGGGGCAATAAAGCCCCTTATTTTTTTGGTTTGTTAAGCACTTTGCGTTAGGTCGATTTTCTTATGATGAATTTTGTTATTTCTAAATTCAGTAAGGCTCAAATTTGGATAGTTGTTTGCGTTTATCCAAAGTCCATTACGCGATTTTCTTAAAATTTGAGTTCCAATAAATGTTGGTTCTTGAATTAAATGTCCACGTCGCGCGCTTCGATTTGAGTTTTTAAATGTTTTCATATTTTAAATGTGTTAATATTTGGTGTGGTGGTGCGGTGTGGTTACAACCCCTTTAGCGTGTTTGAAATTAATGTTATTCGTTCACGTGCTGCATCAATTAGCTTTTTATTTGCAGCTGATTTAACATCTGGGAATTGAATTGCGTCGAGTTGCTTAACGAGTTCAGCAATTTTGGTTTTATCGTCCGCTTTTGCTAGTGTCTCTGCGTCGGCTTCGGCTTTTGCCCGTGCTTCGCGTTCCGCTTTTTCTTTGGCTTCCAATTTTGCCCGCGCTTCGTCCGCTTCTTTTTGCGCTTTCATTCGCGCCGCTTCCGCTTCCTGTTCACGCTTTTTTGCTTCTTGACGTGCTTTTTCTGCGTCCGCTTCGGCTTTCATTCGTGCCGCTTCTTGGGCTTTTCTTTCTTCGATTTGCTTATCGAGTTGCGCCACAAAGTCAACCCAATACTTTTCATCCATATTCCTGACGTCGGTAAAATGGTGGTTTACGAAGTTGTATTTTGGATCGCTTAAAACTTTGCGTCGTTCAGCTTCTAAATCGTCAAGCCTTTTCTGTTCTTCTTCTTCGGCTTTCATTCTGGCTTCTTCGGCTTCGCGTTGCTTTCTTTCTTCTTCTTCAATAGCTTTCAATTGCAAATCCAATTGAGAGATATACGCGCTCCATTGTTCATCTGACATCTCGCGAATGTTCACAAAAGTCGAATCAAATCTAAAATACCGTTCACTGCGTAATAGTTCACGGCGTTCAAATTCTAAAGCGTCGAGCCTTTGTTTTTCTTTGATAATGTGATACTTTTCAATTCTTTCGGCTTTTGTTTCAATCAACTTGGAAGTTGATTCAATCAAATTGTAAACAGCATCATAAACGCGACCTTTTGCAATGATTTCCTCTTTACCAGCCTTTTTAGTTTTTTCAGCATCTAAGCGCGTCGCTTTTGCCGCTTTTCTAATCGTCTCGCACAACTTAATATCTTCGGGTTGTGGTTCTATTCCGTTATCAACTTGGGCTAAAACCGCGCTTAGTTTTGCGTCAATTTCTTGAATGCGCAACATGTAAGGCGTGAACGTGTTTTGAATCTCGATTTTTGTTTCATCCTGTAAAGGAGATGATGAAATAATTTGTACGATTTGAACGTCCTCGACGTTGCTTTGTACGGGTGTATTGTTTTGGTTTTCCATAAGGTTTTTTACTGCATCTCTGAAATATCCACAACATCGCTTTGCGGTGGATTTTGGAATACTTCGTTTAAACTTGGTTTTTTTTGCGCTTCAATATCGCGCATCTCTTCGGATGTCATTAACCCCATTGTGGTTTCTGGAGCGTACAGGCGTGCGAAAAATGCGCCTGCTCTGTACTGCAACATTAACTCGGGCATTGTTTGCCATTTACTGCCCTTTTTGTCATACCAGCCCTCAGACTTTGCCATTTGCAAGGTCACTAAAGGCCCAGTAATTTCTTCGCCTGTTTTCAAATCGGTGGATACAGCACGGCAACCCCAATGCGGAGTGTTTGGCGTGCCTTCAAATTTGAATCTCAAAGGCGAAAATAAGCCACAATTATTTACACGTGCTATTAAAAACTTCGACGAAAACGACGGCTTCCCGTGGATTATATCCAAGTTTTGCATTACTAGCATTGGGCTTAAATTCATGCGCTCAGCCATTTCCAAAGCAATTAAGCAGTTGCCCGGATTGTTTTGAAATGCTGTCGGCACTATGTTAGAACTAGATAGCGCAGTCGCTTGGCGCTGGCTTAGTTCAAATTCCTGTTTTTTTAGTTCTATTGATGTGGTCATAATTCAAAGTTTCGGTTATTTTTAAAGCGTTGTACATCAGATAAAACTCTCATCATATCTAGCATTAAATCTGCGTTATACATTGGATTTTTAAATATGCGTTCTATTCCTAATTCAGTGGTTTTTACGTATTCAATTTGCGCCATAATTTCATCGGGTGTCTCTTTGACTTTCTCATAATCATCATCAGAAAAAACAATAGTAGTTTCATTGTTATGGAATCTGATTCTTATTAATTTATCGCAATTCACAAGAAATTTATTACCATTACCACTAGTCAACTTTAACATCATAACACCTGACCTCCTTTCATGCGTTTACTCCATTTGCCCACGGGTAAATCACTTATTTCTTTTTCCAAAACATAACCTCCCCAAGGTTGCAATTCCGAACCCATATTTTCTAGATCAGAAAGCAACCCAGTCATTGCGTAGTTTAAAATCGCAAAGCCTTTTTTACCTGCTTCGTTATCGCGCGTTATTTCCCAATTGTGGCAAATGTACGGATAGGATTTCTCGATGAAAGTGTAAACCACCGAACGAACTTCGGGAAATTGGTCGAGATAAAAAGCCGCTTTTTCGTAATATCCAAATTTCTCGCAATCGCGCGCCACGTCGTCTGGGTGGCATGACGTAGTTGATTTGAAGTCGTGAATCACCATGACGTTGTTAATGATAATTAATTGGTCTAAAATCCCGCGCGTGCCTTGGATAAATTGCCCGTCAGTGGTGCTTTCAAACTTAAGCTCTGAGTAAATTTCGGGTTTTGCCATGAGCAACAATTGACCAAAATTCGACGCTTCAAAACTCGCTTTCATTAGCTTAAATTCGTCGGCTTGGTCTTGAGTAATTCCCGTTTTGCCCGAATTTTCTAAATCCCACATGGCGCGGTCAGATTTGCCATCCTTAGTACGCAAATCGTATTTGGGCATGATAGCGTGACTTTGCCAAAACTTAGCTTCGTCTTCCATGAATAAATGAAATTCACGTCCGAAATCCTTGGCCGTCGTGGACTTTTCTGGCGGTCGATTTGGGTTAATGTACTTGCCCCAATACTTTGCAGGAGCGTCGGCATAGGTAGAGATTCCAGACGCTGAAATACGTCGCTTCCCGTCTTGACTGAACTCGGAAACGATTGAAACTTTTTGAAATTTTTTGTTTTCCATGTGGCAAATTTACGTATATTTGTGGAATAATTACAAAAATATGCAAAAAATTATTTTAATCGGTAATCTTGGAAAGGATGCCGTACATGATCAACAAAACGGATTAATTCGTTTGACCGTTGCAGTTGAGGACAAAGTAAAAAACCAGCAAGGAGCTTGGGAAAAACGCGCAACGTGGTACAACTGTACCCAATGGTACACTAAGGGTGGAAACCCACCTGCGCTATTGCCTTACCTTTTAAAGGGGTGCAAAGTTGCAATTGAAGGAAAGCCAGAGGCGCAACTTGGTAACGACGGGAAAGCCTATTTGGGTGTAAAGGTGGCCAATATTGAGATGGTTGTTTTTAAGAAAACCGATGAAGCTCCTAAGCCTGCGCCTGTGCAACAGCAACCCGCTGCGCCTGTTAGTGACCCTTGGGCGGGAAGTAATGACGATTTAGCATTTTAAAAGCCATGACAGATATTCAAAAATTAAAAGATCGCGCGATGCGCAATAAAACATCAATTACCCACCTTTGCAAATTGGCGGGAATTCGACGCGATACCATTACTAGATGGGAAAAAAAACCACCTTTGTACGTGACGACTTTGAAGCAATTGAACGAAATTTTAGATAAAATCGAAAAGGGGTATTAAGCCCCTTTTTTTGTCATGCAATTGTAATGTTTACGCAAATATTTGTAATTGTGTTTAATTTGTGTTTATCTTTGAACCCATGGAAAACGGATATAAAGTTTCAGACGTGCAGGTTAAATATAACTACAACAGCACACGACCAGAACGCTACGTTATTACGGGCGAAGTTAACGGCACTAAATGTAAAGTTTACTCAAACGATTCAATGCTTTACGACGCTTTGAATTTTCCCGATGTTACTGAGGATTGGGAAATCCAAGAAGCGCGAGCGGTTGCGGAATCAAATTTGATTGATGAATTTGAAAACGGAGGTGGGGATGAGTAAGCACACTAAAGAGCCCTGGAATATATTTGCTTTTGAAATCTATGATGAACGTGAGCAAATTATAGCCGATTGCGGTTATAGCGAAGACGTATTCACCCAGGATGGATGCATAGCCAATGCGCAGCGCATCGTTCAATGCGTAAACGCCATGGATGGTATCGAGAACCCCGAGGAATACATGAATGCAATGCGTGAAGTTCACGATACCTTAGCGACTACCCGCGAAAAACTCGAACAATCCCACAACGATAACGCCGTTTTAACCGATTTACTTTTGCGCATTGCGCAACGTTTGGACGCGAGTAATATCGAAATTTTACAGGACATAAACGATACTTTGGAGGGGTTGAAGAGATGAAATTGTACAAAGAAACCGATTTAATTGATTTAGTGCAATCTTTAAAAAACTACACTCACGAATCACACTCAATTATTGGACACGATGAAAGAGATGCTAAAGAGTTTGTTGATATTTTTTTAAAAGATAGAACCCCAATCGAAGTTCCAAGTGATGAGGATATTAAAAAAATTGCAATTGAACGATTCCCTATATCTATTGAAGATTTTGGATGTGAAAAAATAGACGGAAACGAATATTTTAGAAGCATATTTATTCAAGGAATAGAGTGTTTACGTGATAAAATAGAAGGATGTAGTAAATGAGAAAATGGCTAAAATACAATTACCAAATATTCAAAACTTGGTTCGTTTATATTTTTCTAAAAAAGAAAATATCTAACAAAGCGATAGATTTAATGGATGGTAATTACAACTTCAAACCACGAGAAAAGAAATTATTTGAATGCATTAAGCGAATTAATAAAATACAAGGAGGTAACAAATGAAATTTATAACATTAACATACACAACTGAAAGAGGAGTAACAGAGCACACCGTTAATTGTGATAAGATATGTATTATCACCAAGCATGGAGATGTTACTTGGGTTAATCTTGGTGATTCAGAATCTGAATTTAAAGTAGACCAAACACCACAAGAAATATTAGAGTTAATACAAGGAGGTAAACCATGAAAATCGACATCGCATATTTACTATACACCACTGCATTAGTGGTAATAGGAACTCTTATAGTTGCGTTTATTGAGTTTTTAAAATTCAAACGCTGGGCGAAGTGGATGGATGAGCAACCCGAAGCGACGCCGTACCGTGAACCCGAATCAGTGCAACTTTCAAAGCGTCAACAAAGATTATTTAACCAAGTATATCGCAACGCAAAGCGCGAATGTGACGCTAGATTTAAGCAGGTCAGCAGATGAATTTAAGACCTTACCAAACAACGGCTATAAATCACACGCGAGAGGCTTTTAAAAACTCAAAGCGTGTGGTTTTATGCCTGCCAACGGGAGCAGGAAAGTCCATGATTTTTTCAACCATTGCGCGCATAACTGCCGAAAACGGAAAGCGCGTTTTAATCCTTACGCACCGTTTGGAACTCAAAACACAAGCGCAGGGCTACGGGAATAACGGCGACGCGATTCAAGTGGTAATGGTGGAAACCTTTTACAACCTGGTTAAGCGCGAAGCGGTGGACACGGGTAGTTTTGACTTAGTCATCATTGACGAGGCGCACATAGGGAATTTCAGTAAAATAATTGAAGCTTTGCCCGATAGCGTTTATGTTATTGGAGCGACTGCCACGCCGATAAGCAAACCGAAAATGCGCACTTGGTATCATGACATCGTTTGCCCGATTGGAATTTCAGAACTCATTGAACAGGGGTATCTCGCAAAACCACAATTGTACGTGTCCAAAGCCGTGAGCGGAGCGGATATTGAAGCCCTACCCGTAAAGGGTGGAGAATTTGCACAACACGGAGTTGATGCCTTGTTTTCAAAACCTGCCGTTTTGGATGGTGTTGTTAACGATTACATGGAGCGCGAGGCTTTTCGTCGTAAAACGATTATTTTTTGCAGTTCGATATCCACTACCGAACTACTTGTACAAGCGTTGCAGGAAAGGTTAAAACAACATGAGGACGGTTATTCAGTTACAGTATTCAACTTGCACTCAAAGCGCACGGCTGAGGCGAGAAAAAACATCGTGGAAATGTTTAGCATGACGCAAGCCTATTGCACCCTTGTAAATTGCGGAATTGCGACGACGGGTTTTGATGTGCCCGATATTGAAATCGTGATTGTGAACCGAGCCACTTTATCGCTTCCATTGTGGTTGCAGATGGTCGGGCGTGGTAGTCGTGTGACTGCCAAAAAACAGAGTTTTGAGTATTGGGATTATGGAAACAACGCTGCTAGGCTCGGGCATTGGAACCAGCGAATAAATTGGAAGCAGGTATTTTTTGAACCCGAACGACTGCCGAAAGCCAAGGGTATGAAGTCATCGAAGCAATGCCCCGAATGTGGAGCATTTTTGACTTCCACTGCCAAGGCTTGCAAATATTGTGATTACGAATTTCCGAAGCGTGAAAAAAACGTTTTGACGGGTGAATTAGTGGCGGTCGAATATGCGGACGTTTCCCGATTGAATGGTAAAATGCTATTTGATTTAACCATCGAAGAACTTGCTCAATACATCCAATATAAGGGTTATAAGTCGTTTTTTTTCGAGGTGGTTTTGCACTTTGCCAAACGAGGCGACGAACTGCAAGCCTATTGGAAAGTAAAGGGTTGGAATTGGGGATATATCAAAATGCGAAAAGAGTGGTTAGGTAGGATTCAAGGAATTAAAAATAAGAAAATTGAGATATGAACACAACAGATTTACACGCGCAAAACATTACGCTAAAAGCGCAACATACACGAATGGTGCGCAAATATGAGCAGCAAATTGAAAGCCTACAACGGGAAATTGAACGGCTAAAATTTAGGAAAAACAGACCATTTACACCGCCGACGCGTGACGTAGAACTAGAGCGAGTTTTGGAAGTGGTTAGCCAAGTGACGGGAATTGATCCCGTGGATATTTTAAGCCACTGCCGAAAGCGTGAATTTGTAATTGCGAGGCAATTGGTGTACTACTTCGGTCGCTACGCTGTAGGGGCGAAATTTGCCCGCATAGGCTTGTTTTTGGGTGGACGTGACCACAGCACCGCAATGAACGGATTAAAGCAAATTGAGGACGGTATAGCGATTAAACGGATGCCAGAATGGAATTATTTTAATGAGATAAAAAACCTATTATGAAAAACGATTATAAGGAATTTTTAAAACAAAAAGTTAAATCAGTTCAAGAGAGCGGATTTGAAGTAGATGAATTAGAATTAAACGCGGGATTATTCCCATTTCAAAAATGGATTGTTAAACGCGCATTGAAAAAAGGACGCTATGCTATTTTTGCAGATTGTGGACTTGGAAAAACATTCATGCAATTAGAATGGGCGCACCAAGTGGCAAAGCGCGAAAATGGAAAAGTGTTAATTCTATGCCCGTTGGCTGTATCTGGCCAAACTATAGCTGAGGGGTTAAAATTTGGTATTGATGTTTCCAAATTTGGTAATAATAGTGCAATTCAAGTATTGAATTATGAGCAGTTAGACAACATTGATACAACTCAATTTGTGGGAGTTGTTTTGGATGAATCTTCGATTTTGAAAAACTTTACTGGAGTTTACAAAAATTTAATTATTGAAAAATTCCAAAAAACTAATTTTAAACTTGCATGCACGGCTACTCCAGCTCCAAACGATTTGAACGAGATTGGAAACCATAGTGAATTTTTAAGCGTTATGGATGCGAACGACATGCGTATGAGGTGGTTTGTACGTGATGAAGGAATGAATAATTATCGTTTAAAAGGACATGCAACTACTGACTTTTATTCTTGGATTTCATCATGGGCAAGCGTTTTAAGAAGTCCTAGCGATTTAGGATTTGACGGTGGTAATTATGTTTTGCCTCCACTCAATTTTATTGAGCATGAAGTAAAAACTGAAAAAAAAGACAACGGCCAATTGTTCAATGAAAAAAGCGTGAACGCTACTGAATTTAATAAAGAGTTAAAATTGACTATTGCGCCGCGTATTGAGTTGGTTGCGGATATTGTAAATAAATCAAACGAACCATTTATAATTTGGGTTAATCAAAACGAAGAAGAGGAGCGTGTATTGTCCTTAATCCCAGATGCGGTTGCAGTTCGTGGGGATATGAAGTCAGAATTGAAAGAGAGCCGATTACTTGGTTTTGCAAATGGGGATTTTCGCGTATTAGTTACAAAGAAAAAAATAGCTCAATTCGGTTTGAATTACCAGCATTGCAGAAATCAAATATTTGCTAGCTTAGATTTTAGTTTTGAGGGTTTATATCAAGCCATTCGCAGATCGTACCGATTTGGACAAAAAAACGAGGTTAATATTTACATGGTCACAACCGATACCATGGAAAACGTAATTAAAACAATTAAACATAAACAAAAGCAATTTAACGAAATGATGGAAGGTATTACAAAATCAGTGAACGAAAACACTTACAATTTGAAAATTGACTACGAAAAACGAGAAGTAAAAACAAATGACTATCACATAATGAATGGAGATAGTTGCGAATTAATTAAGGAAATACCAGATAATAGCGTGGATTTATCTGTATTTTCGCCTCCATTTTCTACGCTATTTACTTACTCAGATAATCTCAGGGATATTGGTAATTGTGTATCTGATGAGGAGTTTTTCCAACAAAATGAATTTTTATTGAAAGAACTATATCGAGTAATAAAACCAGGACGATTAGTTTGCGTACATACCAAGGATTTGGCACGTTATAAAAATAGTAGTGGTTATTCTGGTATGTATGATTTTACAGGCGATTATCATAGAGCGATGGAAAAAGCGGGGTTCAAGTATCATTCAAAAATCACTATTTGGATTGATCCAGTTTTAGAAATGCAACGCACTAAAACTCAAAGATTGCTTTACAAGCAAGTAACTTCAGATAGTAGTTACACAGGAATTGGAATGCCTGAATATATTACGGTATTCAGAAAATGGGAGGGCGACGAATCAGATTGGAAGCCAATAAATAACAAAACAAAACAAAATTTTGATTTGAATACATGGCAAAAGTGGGCAAGTCCAATTTGGGCGATTGAAAATTTGGATTCTGAAATGGAAATGATATTGCCTTTATTATCGGATGATGCCCTAAATGAATTGCCAGATTCATTGTTAAAAAAATACGCTAATTCGAGTTGGTGGGATATTAAAAGAACTAACGTATTAAACAATTATAAAGGCGCACGCGATTTAAAGGACGAAAAACATATTTGCCCACTTCAATTGGATATTATCGAGCGTTGTATAGCTTTATGGTCAAACAAAGGCGAAACAATATTCACTCCTTTTATGGGTATTGGATCCGAAGTTTACGAAGCTGTAAAAATGGGGCGCAAAGGAGTTGGAATAGAGTTAAAAGAAAGTTATTTCAACACTGCAAAAAACAACCTTAAAAACCTTACAGATACATTCACTCAAAAGTCACTATTTTAACCATGAAAATAAAAGCAAAAACAGAATTAATCAGAATCTCCCGTGTGGATGATTCGGATTGGAATGAAGTGGAAATTCGGGTTAAATTCCTGTTATTCACCATTCGAGTTAAAATTAACGTCATTGCCCGTGAAGTGGTGGGCGTTGGAGATGTAACCGTAAAGCTAGGAGGTGGACGTGATTAGTCGTGAACGAATGTACGAATTTCATTATACGTACCTGCATATTGCCGAAACCGTGGCGAAGTTATCGCGGTGCAATCGCGCCAAAGTCGGCGCAGTGGTGGTGAAAAAAGGTAATATTGTCGGCTTCGGATTTAATGGAACGCCGTCGGGACAATGCAACGAGTGTGAAGAAGGCGGAGTAACAAAACCCGAAGTTATCCACGCCGAAACCAACGCGATGCTGAAAGCGGGGCGCGAATGCTACGGAGCGGATTTGTATTTAACGCTTTCGCCCTGTGTTGAATGTTGCAAATTGATTAAGCAATCAGGAATCCGAAAGGTTTATTTTCGTGAAATTTACCGAGATACGACTGGGTTAGATAAGTTGGGTATTAAATTTGAAAGGTTATGAGCAACAAGAAACAAAAATACAAATACATAGGTGAAGATAATTGGTTTATAAAAAAAGGTGATATTATAGAAGCTCATGTAACTACATGGAGTATTCCAATTCCTAATACATTTGATAGAACTACATTAAATTGTATTGATTTTGATGGTGTTGGATTTAATGGTGAAACATTATCAATTAACTTAGATAAGTTTGAAATAGTAAAAGGAGGTAACAATGAGCAACAAAAAGGTTAGTAGCGTAGAATGGTATTCAAACGAAATCGGTAAAATTACCGCACTTGCATTAAGCGGTAAAATGACTGGATTAGAATGGAAGTACCTACAAGCTAAAGCACTTGAAAAAGCTAAAGCAATGCACAAAGAGGAAACGATTAATTTTGCGCAAACATGGTCAGCATCTTGTATTACTAAAGAACATTTAGAATATTTTTATAACGAAACATTTAACCATGAAACTAACTAACGAATTTGAGCCAATTAGAGAATGGGCGACAGAAAAAGGGATAATTTCCAAAGCGGACGTAAACACGCAGTTTTTGAAGCTAGTTGAAGAAGTGGGCGAATTATCGCACGGCATCCAGAAGCAGAACGACGATGAAATTAAAGACGCAATAGGAGATTGTGTTGTAGTGCTTACAAATCTTGCAGCCATTCACGGGGGATTTACAATTGAAGAATGCGTAAATTCAGCGTATGATGTTATCAAAAATCGGACGGGTAAAATGGTTAACGGGGTATTTGTGAAGGAGGCTAGCCAGCCATGACCGAAATTTCATTTTATTCAACCAACATCAAACAACTTTCGGGGGCGCAAACGCTCCCGATTTTGTCGGTACTGCAAGCCATTAAAAACGGTGACTTTCAGGACCAGGTAATACCAGTCGCGAACGAACCCGACAAAAAGAAGCGCAACGAACTAAAAAAACGCGTGCCCTACTTTACACCGTCTGGGGTGTTTGAGAAACGAGAAGCCGCGGGACTTATTAAACATTCGGGGTTGATTGCAATGGATTTCGATAGCCTTGAAAATATCAAATCGGTTGAAATTGCGCTAAAATCAGACCCGTACAGTTTTGCCGTGTTTCGATCCATAAGTCACAAAGGACTTTGTGTATTGGTTAAAATTGACCCATCGCGCCACTTAGATAGTTTCAAAGCATTGGAGCTGTACTATTGGAAGCTTTTAAATGTAACCGTCGACCAATCGTGCAAGGACGTTTCGCGGGCTCGTTTTGTGTCTTTTGACCCCGATTTATACGTAAATCAAAAATCTAAGCGTTTTAATGAATTGCACCTACTCGATTTAGTTCAGCAAACAAAAGCGGGTAATGTTGCGCCACTTATACCAGTGACCGATTATGACCAGATTTTTAGCAACCTTTTAAAATGGTGGGATAAAAAGTATGGATATGTCGATGGTCAGCGCAATAGCAACCTGCTAATCCTAGCTCAATCCTGCAATGAGTACGGAATACCACAAGAATACACCAAGGGAATAATTCAAAATAACATCATTTCCGACGATTTTCCCGAGCGTGAACTCGACACTCTAATTGCCTCCGCATACCGTCGTACGAAGTCAAGTATTAAACAATTCGAGAATAAAAACGAAACTAAAAAAGTGGTTCGTGCGATAAAGTCGGGCGCCCCCGTTGAGCAGATTGCAAGCGAATTGGGAATTGATGAAGAGCAGGTAATCGAGCGCATCAAAAGCAACGAAGCCAAAGCGCAACAATCGAAAAAACTTGACATTAGAGCCGTGCAATTGTACATCCAAAAGCTGGGAATTAGGCGCAATGTCATTACTAGAATGTACGAAGATAAGCACGGGCGCGAACTTGAAAGCAATGATTTGAATTCGATTTTTATCGAGGCTAAAGTTCAGTTTGAGAAACTGAGCCGCGAAATATTTGATACGATTTTGTACTCCAATCTTACACCCGATTACAACCCTCTTGTTGAATATTTGGATGCGCTAAAATGGGATGGGCGCGACCGTTTGGAGACATTGGCGCAAAGCATTACATCCACAACAGGAACTCCAGAGTTTCGCGAGCGCATGGTAACAAAGTGGCTTTATGGTGCGGTGAATGCCGCGTACACCTATGAACCAAACGTTTTGAATCTGATTTTTGCGGGTCAAAAAAACACGGGTAAAACATGGTTTTTCCGTAAACTACTGCCCGAACCATTACAGCGTTATGTAGCCTCCTCTCAATTGGATAACGGCAAAGACGATTTGATTCTATTAACGCAAAAATGGTTTGTATTTGATGATGAATATTCGGGAAAAAGCAAGCAGGACAGCAAACGAATGAAAATGATTTTATCTTCAGCGGATTTCAGTTTGCGCGAGCCATACGGGCGAAAAAATGTCACATTGAAGCGATTGGCGACGCTATGCGGAACTTGCAACGAATTAGAAATTTTGAACGACCCAACGGGCAACAGGCGAATAATTGTAATTGAAGCCACAGGGAAGTTTAACTTTGATTTGTACAATTCGGTTGATAAAAATCAATTATTTGCGCAATTGGTTGCAATGCATAAAGCAGGTGATTTTGAGCATCAGTTGACGAATGCCGAAATTCAGGAATTGGAAAAATACACGGGTAGCCAATACAGCGAAGTAAATTTGGAAGAAGAACTTTGTAGAGAGTATTTCGCCGTGCCAATGACACAAAGCCAAAGCGAATGGATGTCTACATCCATGATAAAAACATACATTGAAAGCGAAACAAATCAGCGGTTGAATCTTCGTAAATTGGGAATGGCCTTGCGGTCGATTGGTTTTGAACGAAAATCAAAGGGGAGCGTTTGGGGTTACTTGGTGTCAAAAAATGGCCGTCAATATGACGCGCCAGATAACGAATGGAAAGAAAGTAATGAGGCATTGCCGTTTTAATGAAAAAAAAATGAACGTAATAAATTTCAGTGGAGGAAGAACGTCTGCATATATGACAAAGCGTTTAATTGATGAAGGATTGACCGATTACATTGTTACCTTTCAAAATACGGGAAAGGAAATGCCACAAACATTAGATTTCATCAATGAATGTGATAAACGATGGGGATTAAATATTGTGTGGTTAGAATATCGTTATGGTAATAATTTTGAAGTTGTTAGTTATGAAACTGCTTCGAGAGATGGAAGACCTTTTACCGAAGCAATACAACACAACAAATGTTTTTTGCCTAATCAAAGAATGCGTTATTGTACAAAGATGTTGAAAATTGACACTTTGAGACGTTATTTAAAATCTATTCGTGTAAATGATTACACCAGTTTAAATGGAATTCGATATGATGAGCCGAGAAGATGGAATAAAATTAAAGAAAATGACTATGATGTCGAATTACCATTAGTTAAATGGAAAGTAATTAAACAAGATGTTTTAAATTGGTGGCAAAATCAAGATTTTGATTTACAAGTAAATGAACCTTATGGTAATTGTGATTGTTGCTTTTTAAAGGGTAAAGGCAAATTATCAATAATAGCAAAAGAAAAATCCGAATTATTTAACTGGTGGATAAAACAAGAGGTTAACGGAGGCACATTTAAAAAAGAAATAACCTATCAACAAATATTAGATAAATCTCAAAGTCAGTTAGGATTATGGGATAATGATCCAAGTTTTGAATGTTTTTGTAATATTGATTAAAAAACCCCTATATTTGCAATACCATCTCTGAACTATCTTTGTTTTTGTTTTTCATGGCACATTGCAAAGAAAAAGCCCCTTAATTGGGGCTTTTTTTTGTTTGATTTGAAAACGGAATGGTGGGCTACAGTGATTTAGCCAAATCCATAATAGTAACCAAGTTGTCGGTTGTTACTCTTGCATTGACAAATGCGTCTTTATGTTTTATGAGTTTATCATCTGTAAACTCGTAACAATTATCATATTTGTCAATTACAGCAACCTCGGCAGTATTTAAACCTTTATCGCTAAAAGTGCCATCCCCAAAAGCTACGCTTATTAATACACCGTTTTTAAATTCTAATCTAAAACCTTGTTGAACAGTTGAGATTTCGTCGCTCAATTTGTGTTCTTTAAAAAATACATAATATTTATTCATAATGTTTTATTTACCAGCCCTCCATGGGAATTTTGAAACTCTACCTCACCAACTCGACATCAGTCCGTTGACTTGGTCGTGTTGTAACATACTGCATATTAACCCAAGATTTTTTACCCGTTTCCCAATTTTTAATCCAATGGATGCGATTTCTACCCTCCCATCTCCATCCAATGTTTTCAAATTCATGCCAATTGCCTTGGTCGTCGCTAGCTTGGAAGCGAATAACTCCCATGCCTTGCCAATCAAGCCCCTTGCGTTCGGTTGTGTCTGGCGAAATGCTTAGATTTCTCATTCTACCACCTCCCCGCAAGTTAAGCAAACCGTAACAGCAGGCGTTACGCTCAAATCGTTTCCGCACGTATCGCACGGCACAGGCTCGTTAATTGCGTCGATGCGCCTTTGCTTTTGCTCCGATAGGTTGTTAATTGTTTCCATGAGGTTTTGAAATTCGCCAATAGAACGAATGATGAAATAAGTGAAGCCATTGGCTTGTATTAACTCCTGCCATGCTTTTTGGTCTTTTCCTTGGCTCCCTTCTGGCGTTTTAATTTCAATCATGAACGCCTCACGGCGCAAATAGTAAACCATGTCGGAACGTCCGGGAATAATTCCAAGGCGTTTGTTTTTCGCTCCGTCAATGGATGACGTGGAATTGTTGTTATTGTAGCATAACAAGCCCCTTTGATGAGGGTAATTGTTCCAATGCCATTCAAAGCATTCCTGTTGGATTCGATGTTCTTGGAGTGTCATTCTTGAAATATAAAAAGGTCTAAATTATTATCTGATTTTCGGCTCCATTTCCCGTTAATTGTCCATGACCATATATGACCATCAACTACGCCGCTCACTTGAAATACGGTTTTATTTGCACTCGGAAAATACGCCAAATCCTTTACAATATCCCCGTTGCGAGTTACCACGGTCGCGCCGTTTAAGGCTTTGTTTAAGTCGAATTCTAAAAGTTCCAAAAGTTCCATAATCGCTCCCAAAAAGTTAGTTTTACTTCTAATCTCAAATCGTGGTCGGGGTTATTTCCGTGCGCTTTGCCGTTTGAGTGCCAATAAACCTTGAGCATTGGGTCGGTTGCGATTCTACCCTCCCACGTGCAATTTGATTGAACTGACCAATCAATATAAACGACATCAATTCCAGAAGCGGTTACGGCCTTAGCACCTTTCAAATATTTGTAAAAACTGAAAGGTATTAGTTTGGTTTTCGGTTTTTTCATACTTCGTCGGTTATTTCGATGGTTTTGATGTAGGTTTTAGATGTACTTCCAAATTCTTTTGCTTTCTCTTTGTTTTTGAAATATTCACCGATATACGGATAATCTGCTTTGCCCTTATAGACATTCGCATAAATGCGTTTTGGTTCTATTACAATGAATAAATCATCTTCGCTTTCATTGCTTGAACTACACTTTCCATCAAATCTCCATGCTGTTAAGTGATTTTCACCATTTTTTTCAATGATAACCCCAAAAAGTCGAAAATTATCATTTATATCGAAATACGTCAATTGTTTAACCTCTCGCCCGTCACGGGTTACTACTTTCGCACCGTTTAACGCTTCTTCTAAATTAAATGGTTTTGTTTTCATAGCTTATCTGTTATTTCGATGGTTTTAACATATCCAATATTTTTATTTTTTATGGCTTCCGTTTCTGAATTAAATAAACGGCTTACTGTAATTCTACCCTTTTTTGAATATACATTAATCCAAGCCATCCCCGTTGGATATGTTTCGTTTTTGGCGTTGTACTCCATTCTTTCGCTAATTGTAACCCATTTCAAATTAGAATAGTGGTTATTCTGTTTATTGCAATCAATGTGCAATACTTGAAATTTGTTTTTTTCTGGCTTAAGAAATGCATCAGCCACTAATTTGTGAACATATTGAGATTTAGTTTTACCCTTGTTTGACAAAGCAACCAAAACGAATCCTCTCAAATTACCAACGCATGGCTTTAAAAGTCTTTGCGTTTTTAAATTCATTACATCCCCATTTTCAGAAACTTCGTAAAGTCCTTCGTAACCTTTAACGGGTTTCCATTTCATTATAGTATTTTGTTCCATTTATACAAAGGTAATAAAAGTAATAATAAAAACCAAGTGTAATTTTATAATGACAATACTATGACAATTCTCAAAAAACGCTATTCTATGACTTTATTATGACAATTGAAAACGCGTAAAATCGTCCATTTCTTTACCAATATTTATGTAAACTATGTAAGAGCGTGATTTTTAGTTACTTTTTGTTAACAATTTGAATACCAATTTATTAACTATTACTTACCATATTACCATGTAAGAGCGCAACTACTTTTCGTTAACTTTTCCTAATTGCGTTTTCTCTTTATACCTAATCCATCCCTTTTATTTTTATCTATATTTTATATAAATGTTCTTGCATTCTTACATAGATATATGAAGATACTAGTAAATACAGGGCTTCCGAGGTGTTAAGATAAATTTTTTTCTTGTTACTTCTTCTTGCGTTCTTACTTTTTTCATTCGACTAAAGAAAATTATCATCCCCCCCCTCTGGTATTCATGGGGTGGAATTGCAAAAGGCGGGGGTTATATTTGCACAACACAACACCACTACCATGCCAACAATTAACAAAGCGAATCTTAAAGCAACGCAACCAAGTAAGGGGAAATTGGATAATCAGCACCAAGGCAGGAAGTACTACAATCCGAATTACAATACTCAGCAATGGCGAAAGCTTCGATTGGAATTACTGAAAGCGAATCCGATTTGCCAGGGATGCGAGCGTGAATATTCAAACATAGCTGACCACATCCATCCCGTTCGATTGGGTGGAGATTTTTGGGATGTAAAAAATATTCAAATGCTTTGCGAAATTTGCCCGCATAGGCTTGTTTTTGGGTGGACGTGACCACAGCACCGCAATGAACGGATTAAAGCAAATTGAGGACGGTATAGCGATTAAACGGATGCCAGAATGGAATTATTTTAATGAGA
>OGVW01000011.1_pt1 | contig 33336 bp, 60 predicted proteins | sample 1575821 | NCBI WGS metagenome assembly OGVW01 (sample SAMN07581525, study PRJEB24739) | freshwater metagenome | place: Singapore | collected 2015-01
TGGGCATCTGATCGGTGCCCATTCTTTACAATCCAAGGGCCGTGAGTCCCTCACTCACAAGTAATCGGAGTTAATCATGGAACGTGATCTCGCTCATGAACGTGATATGGAAAAGCTTCGCCGCGAACAGCTACGTGGTGAGGACTTCAGCGAAGATGAACTACTGGGCGATCCAGATGAATACTTCGAACACGAGTATTCTGTGGATGATGATTGGTTGTGGGAAGAAGAAGCCCAGTAAAGGGCTTTAAACGGGGCTAGGTTGCGTTTAAATGGCGTGACCTAGGCCACCCTATTACCTTGATGTAATAAACTATTCTAGGGGCTTATATCATGCGTGTTTTGTTCTCAAACATTTGGCTGGATGGTGCTGTTCAAGTATTGCAAGCTACCGCAGATGCTTGTGAACAGAACATTCCGTTTACGTACCTGTATCGGTACGCGTAATTGTAACCGAAAGGGTCTATCATGCATCACGCCTACCTTCTGTTCAACATTCGCGGCGACTTCTTTGATGCGCTGTGCGAGGAATGGCTGCGGGCAGATGGTTTCGATCATCTGCCGATCCACGATTACGATATGGCTTACTGTGGTGGTGGGCCGATCTAATTACAAGAATTAATGCCTGAGTGGCGAAACTGGTATACGCATCGGTTTTAAGCACCGACGTCTTCGGACATGGGGGTTCGAAACCCCCCTCAGGCACCAATTAATAATGTAATCTCCGGGTCAGTATTCCCTCTGCCTTCTAAGCAGTAGAAAGGATAATTGGACACATGTAGGTTCGAGCCCTACCTGATCCGCCACTTATCGTTATACACTATTTAGTGTTCATTGTCAAGTACCCGCACCATCAATTACAATGAGGTAAATTATGTACGCAATCATGATGCATAATTCTGAACGTGGTTACAAACGACTACTTCCAGAAACCTTAGTGGAGCGAAGTGATGAAAACCTGGAGAGACTTGGACAAGCCTGCGAGGAATGGAAAGCTGAATTCCCGGAGTGCAATTACTTCGTTGTAAAGATTGACTACGAGGTGATGAAGTGAAGGAACTTTATTACAACCTGTCTCAAGAAGCGTTCTGGTGTGCAGTCACAGACGCTCCGGCTTACCTCAAAGTGAGTGAAGCTGATGAATGGCTGCAATTTTATTTCAACTGTGATGGGATCTGATGATGAAAGATAACGACACGATCACGCAAGTTAAGCGCAATACGAAGCAAGTGCGCTTTCATATCAACATCGAAGGTAACTGGTTCCAAACTGAATGGATCAATTACAACGTTGTTGATTTCACCAATCGCAGCACAGCTTTGGTTGCGATGAGTCATGACTTCAACGTAGAGAACCGCTATACTGAGTAATAAATTCAGTGTAATTAGGCTGCTATGAAAGACAAGGATTAGCATCTTTCACTATTTACAACAAGGTAACAAGCAATGAAGATAATCTTTCTTACTGTGGTAAAGACCAGTTCAAATGTCGGGCCAGTACGTGATTTTGGATGCACATGGCCTAGATGCTTTTGTACGAGAGAAGGGGCGTGTGGATTGAGCCGTCGATAAGGTCATGACTTTAATGTTGAGGTTCGCCATGTCTGACGAAAAGCCCAGCACACTAGAACTAATTCTAGCTGCGCTGTTGTATCTATCCAGCATCTTCGCGCTGCTGGCTGTTGTTGAAATCCTCGGTTTTATCAAGGTGTAATCATGAAGACCACTCGTACTGTTCAATGCAACTGCAACCATGACTTTCAAGACCGCGTGTATGGTGCAATGCGCCGACTGGCGAATCTTGTAACCAAGTCTGTGAAGTCCAACAACCAACAGGTTGATTATCGCTGCACTGTTTGTAAGCGTGTCCACACTGTCAACAAATAATCTGATGTAAACATGAACAAGATTCTTGCTATCGGTCTGATGCTTCTTGCTACCAACGCTATTGCCAAACACGACAGTGGTTGTGGTTGTGGTAGTAAGCCTCCCGCCCCTGCACCAGCACCTACTCCTGCCCCGGCTCCCGCTCCAACGCCAGCACCTGCACCTACGCCCAGCAAAGGGTCTATCACGACGCCAACGCCGGCATCTGGCGGTAGCTGGAAACCCCGGAACGACCCGCAACTGTGCAGTGTATATCCGCAGATGTGTGCTCCTATCGAGCACAAGCTGGCAGAGCCTCCGCATATTGTGTATGTGGATCGCACTGTGGAAGTGGTGCGTGAAGTCGAAGTCCCTATTATTACAACGGTGGAAATCGAACGTGTTGTGGAAAAGATTGTGGAAGTTCCTGTTTATATCCACAGCACCACGAATGTCTGCCCGGTTGTTCCTGCAAAGAAGGCAGTTATTTCCAAGCGTGTAAAGAAGGAGTGTAAGTGATGGCTGACACACAACACATTCGGAATGCATATCTTTCTCGTAACGTGGAAGATATTGACATTCCATTCGGACAGTTCGCTGCGAAATACATTGGTGTAAATGACAAGTGGCTGTCGTCACTTCATAACATCAGCGAAGCGTGCAACTATATTCTCAATCAAGGTTGGGAGATTCCTACGCCGGAGCATCACAATGTCAAGGCGACACAGCCTCAAAGCCACAGTCAAGGACAGACGCGGCAACGTGATTGCTGTAGCGCATAATAACTACGGAAAATCACATCCAGTTCAGGCTCATTTTGCTAAGTTATCCGGTCTTCCTGAGCGCCAGTATCTACATGCCGAGATAGCCGCATTACTGCGGTGTAAAACAAAGATACCTTACTCGTTGCATGTTGAAAGATACAAACGTGATGGAAGTCCAGCACTAGCTAAGCCATGTCCTGTTTGCATGGCTGCAATTAAAGCCTGGAATGTTCAAAAGGTAACATTTACAGAGGATTAATATGACTGTCACTGCCACTTACTATGACCACGAAAAAAAAGCGTGGGTAAAAAATTCAGAAAAATTCCCAGAAACAGTGCAACAATTGTGGGAGTTTAGCAATGCTCAAAGTAGATACCTACCTAATGCAGTTAGAGTAACTGTTTCAGACGGAAAAGCTAAACTTGATCTACTACTATTCGCAGGTTATCTGCGATGCTGTGGTATGCGTGAGTTTGGTGACATTCGCTTTAACTATGAACACACGTCTGAAAGTAAAAAAGCTCTTGTAAAAGAGTTGTTTAACCATCCGTGGTTTAAGAAAAATAGAATCGGCGCTCTACTTTACACCAAAGTAAAGTATAGTGATGATTCTCCTGCTGACCAATATGGGTGGGATTTTGTAGATAACTGGCCTGGAACTGTCACCGAAGGTGGGTGGTGGTATAATCCCAATAGTGGTAACTATTGCTGCAACGTAACACTATCTTTTAATGCAGAAGTTGCTAAGTATGAGGAAGAAGATTAATGCTATGTCCTATTTGTGGGTCCGAGGCATTCTGCGACGACTGTATTAACCTGGAATTACAATACGCTTATGCTGACACACGCAATAAATATCTACAAACCTCCGGCGAGTATTTCGCAGGTGAACACGACGGTCTATCATCAACCACAGCAGAACCAACAATCAGTTCCGAAGCTGTCGAAGTTTGAATACAACCTGTTAATTAGCAAGTTACCATTTAAGAAAGGTGACACAGTAATCAGTAAAGCAATCGTCAATCATGATAACATCACCAAGTATGCTATTTACAAGGTGAGGGATATCCAAGAAATTCACTATATGGCTGAATACAATGCTGTAAGTGGAGAGCCAAAGTGTCTTCATCTAGAAGACAGTGGTGGGTTTAACTTTTGGACGCCTCCTAGTTTCTGGACAACTGCTGATCCTGTGTTAGTAGAACGGCTTGGACTTACAGAATGGGCTAAGAAATGATTACTCACAGCATTACACCGTATGTAATCCAGCAACCACCTAAACAGGAAAACAATAAAGATATTTCTGTACGATTCTATGGTAAATATGGTACAGAAGAACACAAACGTTTTATTCACAAACGTGTATTAGAGAACAACAAATATCAAGCCGGCGACCATTGCAAAATTAATGGTGATGTAGGGGTTGTTGTTCATGTTGCAGAAGAATATGAGGATGCTGAGTGGCGTGGGCTTGAGTGCCTTATCCTAGAGGTATTCTTGTATACAGAAAATGACACTCAGATGTTTCACCCAAATCGTTTAAAGGAGCATAAAGTATGACTTCTTATGTTGTGATCGTAACTGATCCAGAAAATCTAGGCTACAACCGTAGCCCCTGGAATCGTAATATCAACGTTCAGCACCCAAACACTGCACCTAAATTCAGTGTTATGGAGCAACAATTACAAGAGTATAATGGTTGGTGGATCTGCGAAACTAAGGAGTGGGCAGAATCTCATGCCGATGCTCTTGCGAAACGCTACCCTAACAAGGTTGTAAAGGTTGCACAAATCGTTACGGAGTTTCAATCAGAGACTCCTAAGGTTATCAAGAAATCTGTTTCAGAGAAGGGCGTTCTGCCTACTTAATATGAAACTACTAGCAGTTTTACTTGTTGTTTTACTTACGGGTTGTAAAGTAGATCAATATGGTGGTGGTCAAGGCGATACACTTATAGTTCGCAGCTCTGTAATTGATTCTAACGGAGTAATTTGTTATAACAACGTAAGTAATGGTTCACAGATTTCCTGTGTAAAGGTTAAATAATATGACTAGACTAGTATCTGCACTACATGATGAAGCCGGTCCTTTTATGGCCGTCAACACCGTTAATGATTATTACGTCACAGGTGATCCAAATGCGTTGGGCACTAATGATATTCTTCTCCTACATGGTGGCGAGGATATTTCTCCAAGCCTTTACAATCATGCAAAACATCCATACACAAGTGCTCCTGCGGATCGTCCCGGCAGGCGTGACCGTATTGAATGGGCACTATTACAACGTGCTATTGAACTTAAGATTCCTGTAATTGGTATCTGCCGTGGAGCACAAATGCTGTGCGCTGCTGCTGGCGGTTATCTAATTCAGCACGTAGAAAATCATGGTGGGTATCACGATGTTCAATGTGCTGATGGGTCTGTTGTTGAGACAAACTCGTGTCATCATCAGATGCAATATCCATTTGATGTTGAACATGAACTACTGATGTGGATTGAGCAGAAGCGTAGCTCCGTCCATTACGTAGGCTCAGGACGGTCTATCACGAACGCCCTACCTTGTGAGCCAGAGATGGTTTTCTATCCTAAAATTCGTGGGTTTGCTCCTCAATTTCACCCAGAGTGGCTGTCTCCTACCTGTGGCGCCAATCTAAAAGTTTTACAAATGATTAATGAGAGGCTGTAATGCGTACTTTTGCAGACTTTGTTCGAGCAAATAATTATTACACTGCACCACAAATTATTGGTAACGTAGTAGATACTAAGTATGGTTCTTCTTGTGCTCTAAGTAGCTATACTGATTTAAAGAGTGAGATTCAAGGAGGAATTCAATTAGCAGAGTTTACTCAGAAACCTACAGAAAAAGTTGCGACTAAATACAAATGCTATAAACTATTTACAAAGCATGTAAAGCTGCGTAATGGTAATTACTTAGCAATTGAAGCTCTGCAATTCGTAGGTAAAAATAATCCACCCCCCTCACGACAACAATTAACTAGAAAAGAATCTTGTGGAGCACAGGCAAATACAATCCTATCTGTTAGATTCAATCAGATGGCCTACTTAGCTAATTATATTTTAAATGGTGGTTGGCGAGGTAATAATAAAGCATCTAAACAGGAGCTAGTCGCTCTACGTAGAGAAATCCGTGCTTTAGTAAAAGGAAAAGATGTAACCTGTATTGTAGAATTTGATACAAATGGTTATTATAAGCAAAACCTAGAAAAAATCCAGAAAGTATTTGGTTTGTTTAAGAAGAAGCCTAAGGTTCAATTTAATTTCAACAACACTACTCATCCACGTAAAGAAGACTATCTTACCTTTCAACTGTATCGTTATTAATTAGGTGTAATCATGACATCTACACTAGCCCCAAAAGAATTGGCTTTAGTGTATAATGTCTCTTATCATTGTGTTTGGGATATTTTAAATTTTCGGAGTTGGAAAAATGTCTAATTTTAGTTTTGCTATCGGCGCAGACCCAGAACTGTTTGTCTCAGATGGGATCATGGCCCGTAGCGTCATTGGCAAGGTTGGTGGTAGCAAGGAAAATCCTATGCCGCTACCTATCGGTGATGGCTTCTGTGTTCAGGAAGACAACGTTGCTATGGAGTTCAACATTCCTCCTAGCAAGAATAAGGAGGAGTTTGTTTCCAACATTGTAAAGGCTACCGACTTCCTTGAGAATGTCGTTGCTGCTCAACATGGTTGGAAGTTTGACAAGCGTAGTGCCATCAGCTTTGCAATGGAAGAACTAGATGATCCACGAGCATTTATCTTTGGCTGTGAGCCTGATTATAACGCTTGGACCGGGCGTATTAACCCACGCCCTAATAGTCAGGACAAAACTCTCCGTAGTGCTGGCGGTCATGTGCATATTGGCTGCAAACATCTTCGGGTTAATGCTCGCCGCGTTATCCGCGCCTGTGATCTATTCCTGGGCGTTCCTTCTGTCCTGATGGATGATGGAGAACTGCGTAAGCAACTCTATGGCAAGGCTGGAGCTTTCCGTGAAAAGTCTTTTGGCGTAGAGTATCGTACTCTTAGCAACTTCTGGATCTTTGATCCTAAGTATGTAGAGTGGGTGTATAGTTCGACTGAACGTGCGCTAGAGGCTGCTCTGGCAAAGATGCCCGTTGAACAGGAACGAGACAACATTTTACTAGCTATTAATAACAACGATAAGGCTGTCGCCGAAATGCTTGTTGACAAGTATAACCTGGAGGTTGTATAATGGCTCTTGAAGAATTTACTAGTGGTGGTGCTCGTGACTTCCGCCAACGCTATCTAGAAGTTTTTGGATTCTTTCCCGTAGAGGATCGTGAGATTCTAGTGCGTGTCACTGAAGTCAGCGATGCTCGCATGAGTTTCACTGACGAGCGAGGTATTCAATACACCGCTTATGCGGACAAAGGTGTGTTCTTCCGCTTTATTCCAGTGACAAAGCGCCTTTTCTACTATGATGGCCGGCTGTGTCTAGCACATCGTAAGCCAGCACGACAATATCAGCGTGGTATTACATACGCTAATACAGTTTTCCAGACTGTGTATGGCACACCTTTGGACGTTGACTTCGACTCTGTTAAGGCTTACGTCAATTACAAGAGTGCAAAGCTCCCAGATGGTTGTAAGATTCTTACAGACTACCTAGGTATTGTTGATGGTTCTGTGTTTCTGTATAATCAGATGATCGGCGCTATTAACGAGAAGAATGTCGCACTAGATGTACCAGTGTTTCGTCAAGAAGTAATTGATGCACTGCGTATTAACAACATGAAGCAAGAGGTTCTTGTATGACCACAATTCGTGATCTGTTTGGTTTAACCGATGTTTCTACTATGCTACTTAATCAGAAGAAGTATCAAGTTCTTGCTGATTACAAGTATGCAAATCCAGACCTTCTCGTAGGCATCGAGTGTGAAATTGAGAACTGGCCTACCACAGAAGAATATAAGCACTTTGGCTTTACGTTTGAGACTGATGGTAGCCTTCGTAACAATGGTTATGAGGCAATCACTGCTCCTACCTACTCAAAGCATGTGCCTTATATCCTAAGCACACTATTTGCACGCTACAAAATTACACAGGAAAATAACTACAGTCAGCGTTGCAGCACTCATGTGCATGTCAACTGCCAAAACCTTACGGTTGCGCAGGTAAAGATGCTATGTCTGCTTTATCAGGTTCTTGAGCGTCCACTGTTCGGGTTTATCGGACATGAGCGTCAAGATAATATCTTTTGTGTCCCTTGGTCACAGTGCAATATGTCTCATGACTTTGCCTCCAAGTTCATGAAAGATCCTGCACACACTGCTCGCTACTGGCAGAAATACACTGCGCTAAATATTCTACCGCTGCGTGATCGTGGCACTGTAGAGTTCCGTCATCTTGAGGGTACGTGTGACATCAAACGCATCAATGATTGGCTAAACATCATTGGTAGTATGGTTAACTACGCTACCACCTATTCATACGAAGATTTCCGTAATACAATCTTGGAAATGAATAGTGTTAGTAACTATGGTGCTTTTATCGAGCAAGTTCTTGGTGAGTTCTCATATCTGCTAACGGATCTTCCAACATACCAACAAGATATTTCATTAGGTGTTGTTGACTGCAAGCTATGCCTGATTACGGAGGTCGCTGAAATTGGTAGAAGTAAGAAGGCTACTAGACCAGTTATTGTCGATAATCTTGTAGCTGGTCGTGACGTATATACTGGATGGGAACCTGCTCCAGTAGTTGAACCTGCTTATGACGATCGAGAAATTCAGCGATTTCTAGCTGAGATTCAGCGACAACGTACTCAACCACTACCGTTTTAATTAAGAAAGCGAGGAACCCAAAATTTGTGGACTTGTATGTGTAATCACTAAGTCGAAGTTTGGCATGTCAACCAAAGATGTTGACACCTTCGAGCTTATGTTATTTCTTGATACGCTACGTGGCGAAGATTCCACTGGTGTATTTCTTGTTGACAACATTGGCAACGTTATGATTGCCAAAGCTGCTGTTGACGGACCTAACTTCCTGCAATCTAAAGAGTGGCGTGATATACGCACTGCTGCGATTCAACGTGGGTTTGCTCTAGTAGGCCACAATCGTAAGGCAACACGAGGGTCTATCACAGACGAAAATGCTCACCCTTTCTGGGTTGAAGATAAGCTGGTGCTAGTGCATAATGGCAGTATGTTTGGTAGTCATAAGCATCTGGCTGATACTGAGGTAGACAGTCATGCCATTGCTCACACTATTGCAGAGTCAGAGTCTGTTGAGGCTGCACTGCAAAAGATTGATGCAGCTTACGCACTAATCTGGTACAATGTGCAGGAGAAGTCTCTTAACATTATTCGTAACTCACAGCGACCGCTTCACTTTAATCAAAATGCACAATCACTATATTTTACAAGTGAAGTAAAGATCCTAGACTTCTGCCTAGATCGTGCTAACGTGCTGGGTCTTGAGAAAGACTCAAGCTCACTGCTTGAAGATTCCCTAAACACATGGACGCTAAAGGAGGACAAGTCTTGGACTTGCGAAAGCAAGAAGCTTGACAACCGATTTCGTCGGCCACAAGGACAAGTCAATACATATCAAGGATGGCCGCGACACAACCAACACCTTGCCTGTGCATGGGAACACGGAGAATGTGGGTGGGAAGCAGCTTTCCAAGAAGCAGCGGAAAAAGTTGGCTCGCAGGTTGGCAAAGAACTATCGCCACTATACCGCAACTTCCTAGACAAGCATGATAATGCTCCTTGGGAACAAGATATGTCGTATGCACGATTTACAAACCTGCGTAATTACTCTCTTGTAAAAGGTACACGTATTCGTGTTGTAATTGAAGACTTTGACCTTAACATGGAGGATCATGAAGGACCAGTAATCATGGTTGCTAGTCATCACCTGCCTGGTTCGCAAGTACCTGTCAAGTGCCTATTTGCTCTACCAGTAGATCAGTTCGACTTCCATATGAAGTCAGAAGAAGAAATGGTCTATTACATCACTGTAGAAGATCATGATTGGAAAACAATCTCAGGTAATTCTAACAGCGATCTATGTCGAGGCTATGGCACTGTAATTGGTGCCTATCCTACCAAGCTGGTGTATCACAATAACCAACATCATACGGTGCAATAATGCCTAAGAAAAAGCTAGTTATTTCGTCTCACAACCTGCGCAGCAATGCCCTTAAATCGCTCCAGGTTGAGCTAACTGATCGAGTTGGATATAAGGTATGGCGCGTTAAGCCTGAGCGCGTCAGAAGCCGCATTTCAGTACACTTCCACAAAGGTATTGACAAGCTAACACAAATGCAGGCATTCAAAGATGTGAACGTTCCGGCTCCTGCTTTTGTTACTAACATCGCTGATGTTGGCACCCTTCCTGGCGATCTTGTGGTGTGCCGTAAGCTTCTACGATCTTCTGAAGGAAAGGGGATTGTTATAGAAGATAAGGCTAATGTTACCACACGAGCACCACTATACACTCAGTATATTAAGAAGAAGGCGGAGTACAGAGCACACGTTTATAACAATAAGGTAATTGATGTTCAACAAAAGAAGAAGCGCGCCGGTTTCACAGAAGAACGCGACACTAGAATTCGTAATACAGCTAATGGTTACGTGTTTTGTAGGGACAATATCAGTATTCCTGCTGACCTTGCTGCTGTTGCTATCGCTGCCGTCAATGCTTTGGGCAAAACTCACGGGGCTGTGGACCTCATCTACAACGAGCGACAAAACAAGACATTTGCACTAGAAGTTAATCAGCGCCCTGGTATGCAAGGCACCACTCTACAGAGTTGGTCTAACGCTATTCTTGAAGATGACAATATTCGGAGAATGAAATGATTGAGATTGCTTTTCACTGGTCTAGTTTTTGTTACGGATTTATTTTTGCAGTGTTGGTAATCCTAGCTTGGTTAGGTCTTTGGAGTATCTTGTAATGAGTGGTCGATGCAGTTGCTGTAACGTAAAGCTGTCTGAGTATGAAATGACTCTAAAGCATGCTGTTACTCTAGAGTATATGGATACTTGTATGAAGTGTTTACAAGGTCTTAATATTCCTACTATTGGTAGAGAAGATTTAAACCAGTATGAAGTAGATGATGACGAGTATGACGTAATGGATAATCAGGAGAATGAAGATGATTGAGAAACCAACTACAGGACTTATTCCAGTAGGCTATGTAGATCCATATGGAAATTTTGAATTACTAGCTTCTGATTGGATGCATGAAGAACCTGGAATTGTTTGGAAGCCTGTATTTTTCGAGGAACAAAAACCTCTTGAGTACCCATTTCTATATAGTCAAGACCCTGCCGCTCCGGTGAGCGAGCGTGCTGCATTTGAAGCATGGTGGAAGGGGGACCTGAAAGATTGGCAAGGGCATGACTTTGTGCCTGCGCTGCACGCTTGGAACGGCTGGCAAGCCCGCGCAGTCCTCGCGCTACGCCCTGCCGCGCAGGAGGAACTAGGAACTCTTTGCTTTCACATTGAGCAAGCAATTGAAAATGGTTGTTGTCCATATGATATTGAAGCAGCATATGAAGCATATGCAGCAGCAACACAAAGTAAATGAGTAAGTTTCTTGGGTATGAACCTTGCCCTAGATGCCGTGAACGCGGCTCTGATCGTCGTGGTGATAATCTCGCAAGATACGCTGATGGGGGACAGCATTGCTTTAGCTGCGGCTTTCATATTTTCCCGAAGACTTACAGGAGTGTAAATGACAAAGAAATACGAACAGAAGAAAAAGAAAAGCTCCCTGACGACTTCACCAGAGACATACCAAGCAGAGCTTGGCAGTGGATCTTGCAATATGGACTCAGCTACAGATACTGGCAACCGTACTGCGGCTATTCTCCGTCCCAAGAGCGATTCATTATCACAGTCGGTGAGCCCATCGACTTTTCAATCGGACGTGATGTTTCCATTCCCAACGAAGAATCTAAGCCAAGGCGCAAATGGTTTGTCTGGGGAAACTCCCACCAAAGAAGCCATCTTGTCGGACCTCTTGAATCACCCTTCGTTGTCTGCGTGGAGGACATTGTATCTGCGCACAAAGTCGGACAAGCCGGGTTCCTAACGCTACCTTTATTTGGCACTACATTATATGACTGTTATTATCGTGCTCTGCTTGATTTAAGTCTTCCGGTCGTAATGTGGTTAGATCAGGACCAACAAGGTCTATCACAAAAGCGTGGGGCTAGGTTAGCCAGCATCATCGGCAAGCCTGTCAGGAATGTATTTACAGAGCTTGATCCTAAAAGCATTCCTATTAACGAGATTAAAAGTATACTACAATGACTAAAATTGAAACACTAGAACTGACATACCTACAAGCTAGAGAATATCTAGAGGCTATGGCTGCTGAATTAGAAGTAGCACGACAGGTAGCTATTAATGCTTACCATAATCTAGATGCTGCTATCCACGAAGAAATTGTTCGTCGTAAGGAACTAGGAGAGACTGAATGAAGTTTACTGAGTGGTGGGACTTGCGGATGGGACAGTCTTACAAGGAAGACGTTAGCTTTCGCTACCGAGACGTGAAGCAGTGGGCTTCCCTAGCATGGATTGATGCCTTCCAGGAGGGCTTTAAACTAGGCAAGGCTGCGTCAGAAGCACCCTCCCAAGGGGGTGGTAGCCAAGAGGCTGCTACAGACGCTCTAAAGCCGATTTCCGTGAACAAGTGCTGAGGGGCTTGACAAGCGCAGCGTTCTGTGGTAGAATTATAGGTATAGATATAAACAAAGGAGTTGTCTTGACTGAACAACAAACAAAAGATACTTATAATACTTATCATAGAGAGTATTATCATAAGAATAAAGAAAAAATAAGATTAAAACAAAGAGAACAATATCTTAAGCATAGAGAAAAAAGACTTGCTTATGATAAAGAATATTATAATAAAACAAAAGAAGATAAAAAACTACAAAAATACCTATCTGTAAAAAGATGGAGATTAAATAATCCTGAACGTTATTTGTACAATACTGTAAAAAATAGGGCTAAGAAATCAAATTTAGAGTTTGACTTAGATATTACAGATATTGTAATTCCAACACACTGTAAATATCTTGGAATTGAATTAAAACTAACACTAGATCCAGGACATAAAGACGAGCATCCGTCTGTCGATAGAATCGACAATACAAAAGGATACACTAAAGATAATATTCAAATTATATCTTTTAAAGCCAATAGAATGAAAACTAACTCCTCAATTACTGAGTTGTTAGACTTTGCTAAAAACATTATAAAGATTCATGGTTAATTATGAATTAACATTATTAGTATTATTGTTAAATAGAGAGAGGCATGTAAAGTATAAAGATGTAGTTGATGTTAAGTATTTGAAAGATAACTACAAAGAAATCTATTATTTATTTTTACATCTATGCTCTATTTCAGAGGAACATAATACAGATATTTCTGTCCAGGAACTGTTTGTTTCATTTTTTGCTAAACACCCTGATGTTCGAGATAATGCTGCTTACGAAGGTCTGTTCACACAGGCCAAGGCTATTGAGGTAACTGACGATGTTGGAGAGTCTATTCTGGCTGCAATTAAGCAGCGCAAGACTGCCTTGGCCCTTAGCGAAAAGGCTTTTCAATATACTCAAGGCTTTGCATCGCTGGACGACGTTACGGCGCTTGCCAAAGAAATCGAACGTCCTACCGAAGCAGCGAAAGATGAAACGGAGTATGTAACTACCGACCTTGATTTGCTCCTTAACAGCGTTGTAATGCAGCCTGGTTTACGTTGGAGGTTAGATTGTCTGAATAAGTCTCTAGGTAGTCTGCGTAAAGGTGACTTCGGGTTTATCTTCGCAAGACCTGAGACTGGCAAGACAACATTTCTTGCGTCAGAAATTAGTTATATGCTTACGCAAACTAATTCAAGCATCATCCACATTAATAATGAGGAGCAAGGAAATAAAGTAATGTTAAGATACTACCAAGCATATTTTGGTATTACTTTACAGCAACTAATTTCTAACGCTGCACACTACAAAAGATTGTGGGCAGAACAGGTTGGCTCAAGACTACGTATGGTTGATAATGCGTCCATTTCAAAAACACAGATTGAAAAAATCCTTAGTTCGTGTGGTGATGTTGCTCTTGTTGTCGCCGATCAGCTTGATAAAGTTAAAGGATTCGATGCAGATAGAGATGACCTTCGTTATGGAGCGATTTACCAATGGACACGAGAGCTTGCTAAAACGTATGCACCTATCATCGGTGTATGCCAAGCTGACGGAACTGCAGAGGGCCAGAAGTGGCTCACTATGCAGAACGTTGCTAATGCTAAAACGTCGAAGCAAGCAGAAGCCGATTTCATCCTTGGCTTGGGCAAAACACACAACGCGAATGAAGAAAGCATTCGCTTTATCAACATCAGTAAAAATAAACTCACCGGCGATCAGGACACTATTCCTGAGCTACGCCACGGAAGATTCGAGGTACTGATACAGCCCCAACAAGCAAGATATAAGGATATTGTAGATTATGCGTAAACGAACCGAAGAATATAAACAATATCAAAAAGAATGGGCCAAACAAAATAAAGATAAGCGAGCAGTTGCACATCAAAAATATCTGGAAACCAGTCCTGAGAAAAAGCTACTAAAATCTTCTAAATATAATGCAAAAGCAAAAGGGCTTGAGCATACAATTACCTTAGCAGATATTATTATTCCAGATAAATGTCCCTATCTTTCTGTTCCTTTATCTAAAAGGATTGGAGATAGGTACGGAGTGTCGTTAGATAGAGTTGACCCAACTAAAGGGTATATACCTGGTAATGTTTTAGTTGTATCTAAATTAGCTAATAGAATGAAATCTGATGCAACAATAGACGAGTTATTGGCTTTTGCAGCAAATATTGAAATTTACTTTGTTGATTTACAACAAGGTTAACTTATCCTACAATTATGGAAACTAAGTATTACACATATGTAGAGCCAGGAGAAAACGATGAGCCTGTTTACCATACATTTTCGACAGACGAAATATTGGAAAATTATGGTCCTTACTGGTATTCTGCTATGACTAAAAAGTATGGAGAAGAAACTGTTAAAAGTAATTTTAATGATTTAGATTGTATCGATGATTGGGTGGTAGTTAATTGGGCATGGGAAAGTACGGCAGATGGCAAAGAATCGTGATACAGTATTTGTAGTCCTACGAAAGTATGGAATCCTAAACACAGATAAGTCTGTGCATTGCGTAGATGTATGTAGGACTCTAGAACGAGCAGAGGAACTGCGTGATGCTTATCAATTTGATTATGAAGAAAGAAACCTAGTAGGATTTAAGTTTGTAGTTCAACCAGCGAGCTTTGTAGATGAATAAGTTTTATATGGTTGTATACTATAATGCAGCAGGAGAATCTCGCATCGACACATTTTGGAAAGAATTATACAATGCAGAGAGTAGACTAAAGTTTCTAGAGAGCCAAGATTTTCGAGAGTATGAGATTGAAATCATTTATACTGAGGATTAAATGAGTAAAATCTATGTAGTAGTTGAGACATACTACAGCGATTACAACATCGTAAATGCTTGGGCTACTGAAGAAGAAGCTATTGCATATTGTGATGAGTGTTATAAAAGGAATCCTGGAGGTCACTATCCTACTTGGAAAAATGATTTCAAGTGGCATGTGTATATTGATGAAGTAGTGTTTAACGGAAATATTATGCATGACTAAGTTAGTCTTCGATTTTGAAACGACTACGCATAACAAAGGCAACCCATTTGACTCCAGAAACTTTGCTGTAAGTTATTCTATTAAGTTCGACAACGGTGTTGTTTATCATCTGAGGCATGACAACATTCTATTCAAAAGTGTATTGAGAGATTCAATAAAAGATGCCACACTTCTTATTGGTGTTAACCTTAAGTTTGATCTGCACTGGACTGCTAATCTTGGAATTCAGCTCCCCGTGGGCATTCGTATTTGGGATTGCCAACTTGCTGAGTTTGTACTTAGCGGTCAAACTAATTCCTTCGCGTCACTCAACGAGTTGGCGGAGCTATACGGCTTCCCTACGAAGCTGGATGCGGTCGCGGATTATTGGGAAAAAGGTGTAAGCACAGAAGATATTCCGCACGAAGTATTACAAGAGTATAATGACTATGACGTAGAGTTAACTTGGAAGGTGTATGAGGCACAACAGAAAGATCCTCGTATGACACCTGAATTACACAAGTTAATCCTGCTCTGTGGTCTGGATCTTCTTGTACTACAGGATATGGAATACAATGGACTAAAATATGATATCAAAGCGTCAGAAGAAGCTGCAGAGAAGCTATCACTCGAACTTCTGGACATTGACAAGAGGCTCGACCGCTATTCCAACGGGATCAACTACAACTCAGGCGACCAACTCTCCTGCTTCCTCTTTGGCGGGACGTTTGAGCAAGAGATTAGAACTCCTGAAACTAGAGTCTACAAGTCAGGACCACGCAAAGGAACTGAGTACGTTGCAGACAGAATCGAGCGACGGTCTATCACGCTGCCAGGATACTTCAAACCAAACCCCAACGACGAACTCAAGAAAACCAAAGGTGTAAAAGACGCAACTACACGCTATTACAGCACTGCTGCTGATGTGCTACAACAGCTTAAGGCTCGCACTCGTGTGCAGAAGGAGATCCTTGAGCTACTAGCACGCAGAGCATACATTGAGAAGCTTGTAGGAACGTATTTAAAGGCCCTTCCTGCGCTTATTCATGAGCGTCATTGGGGTGAGTACCTACACGGACAATTTAATCAAGTGGTGGCCCGTACAGGCCGTTTAAGCAGCAGCAATCCCAACCTTCAGAATCAGCCTGGAGAGGTTGACCAATATATTGTGAGTAGGTATGATTAATGCCGATTGTCAAAATAAATAGGTGCTTATGAAAACTTGCACAGGTTGTGGTATTGAAAAACCACTTAATATGTTTTCTAAAAACAAGTTTGGTAGGCAAGGACTACAGCCTAAGTGCAAAGCTTGTCTATTAGAACAACAAAGAAAGAGACGAAAAGAAAAGGGTGATGATACTACCTATAGATATAGGTATGGTAAAACAGCAGCAGAATTAAAAGAAGCCTTACAAGAACAGAATAACTGCTGTGCTATTTGTGGTACTGAATTTACTGAGTCTTTTGACAGAGTTGTAGATCATAATCATGAAACTAATAAATTTAGAGCTTGGTTATGCAGAAAATGTAACTCTGGTTTAGGTATGTTTAGGGACTCTTTAGATTACTTAGAAAAAGCAAAACAATATTTGATTAAACATGCCAATAGTTAACGTAGACGTTAAGAGTCTTGAACTGGTGGTGTTTGCTGAGTTAGCTGATGATCCTGTTATGAAACAGGAGATTATTGACAAGGCAGATTTACACCAAAATAATCAAGATATGTTTGGACTACCTAGCCGTCTAGTAGCCAAGCGTTTCGTTTTTAAACTAATTTATGGAGCTACAGCTTATGGGTTTTCTACCGATCCCGACTTCTTATTTATGGGATATTCTGACAAGAAATGGCAAGAAGTAATTGATGCATTCTACAAAAAGTATTACGGTGGGTATCAGTGGCACGCAAGACTAGTTAAAGAGGCTCAAACAAATGGCAGACTTACTATCCCAAGTGGCCGCTTCTTTCCATTCAGCCCAGAACGACGCTACAATGGAGAACTTAAGTGGCCCATTACACAGATTAAGAACTATCCAGTCCAAGGATTCGGAGCAGATCTTGTCATGCTTGCAAGACTTGAGGCGAGCAAGCGCCTACGTGCATCCGGACTCACTACAGCGGTTCTTATCTCGACCGTACATGACTCCATTGTCGCAGATTGCAAATCCGAAGATGTTGCAGCAGTTGGGCGAATTCTTTACGAATCCGTTGCCAGCGTACCACAACTATGCCACAAAGTATGGGGGTATGACTTTTCCATCCCGCTCACAAGTGAGGTTCAGTACGGCCCCAACAAGAAAGACTTGACAGACATGGTTCTGTCGTGATACAATATTAGCATAGACTCTAAATTTTTAAGGAAGACCTAATGAGCACAATCACTATCGTAAACGTAGAAGTTACCACTCCCGCAGGCAAGCGTTACCAAGTTGCTGAGGTAATTTACAAGCAGAATGGTGAAACTAAGACTAAAAAGATCATGTCGTTTGTAAACCCAGCAGTGTTTGCTGTGGTTAAGGATGCGAAGTCTGGTGACGTTTATACAATTACACAGGAAAAAGATGGTAAAGGTTATTTCCAGTGGACCTCGATCACTTCAGGAGCAGAAGCAGCAGCTAGTCCAGTATCTGCACCAGCGCGGAGTGTTGCAGCGCCTTCAACGGGCCGAGATTTCGAGACGAAGGATGAGCGCGCAGAACGCCAAAAGCTTATTGTCCGTCAGTCTAGTCTTTCTAACGCTATCGCTACTCTTGCTCCTGGCGCTAAGACTGCTCTAGATCCTAACGCAGTGCTTGAGCTAGCAGATAAGTATGTAGCCTGGGTTACAGACGCACCTGACCTGTTTATGGATACTCCTAACGACCTGTAATGCTATTAATCGACGCTGACACACTTTGTTATGTTGCAGCAATCATGGCCGAGGGCTTGGATGAGTCTGAGGCCAGATTCAATGTAGATAAGTATCTTGAAGACCTATTAATTGATTGTAATGACTTTGACTATATTTGTTATCTAACTGGTGACAATAACTTTAGATACAAAGTATATCCAGAGTATAAAGCAAATCGCAAGGATCAGCCTAAGCCAACATATCTGCCAGTAGCTAGGGAACGATTAATCACCAGCTACAATGCAATTGTTAGTGATGGTTGTGAAGCAGACGACTTAGTAGGTATTGAACATTATAAACGTGGTTGTGAATCAACTATTGTTCATATTGACAAAGACCTAGATCAGTTTGTTGGTTGGCACTGGAATCCAAAGAAGAAAATTAGATACCTAGTTAGCCCAAATGACGCTATTAGGTTCTTCTATTATCAGCTTCTTGTTGGTGACACTGCTGACAACGTAAAAGGTGCTAAAGGTATCGGCCCTAAGAAAGCAGAGCGTGCTTTAGCTAATTGCGAGACAGAGGAAGAAATGTTTGACACTGTTCGTGACTTATACAACAACGATGAAGAAATGCTTATGAATGGCAAGGTTCTATGGCTATGGCAAAAAGAAAACGATATCTGGACACCTATGAAGGAGCTTAATGGCAATCAAACCGAGTTCGAGTAAAGCAAAAGGTCGGAGGCTACAACAAGCAGTTCGTGATGGAATCCTAGAAGCTTTTCCTACACTTGAACCTGATGATGTAAAGAGCACTTCTATGGGCGCAGGAGGCGAAGACGTAATGCTGTCCCCTGCTGCACGGAAGCTTTTTCCATATCAGATTGAGTGTAAGTCCAAAGCACAAAGCCAACTTCATACATACTATGAACAAGCTAAGACACACGGAAAGCATCAACCTTTAGTTGTTGTAAAGAAAGACAGAGCAGAGACTCTCGCTGTTGTAGAGTGGAGTCATTTTCTAGAGTTAGTTAAGGATAAGAACAATAATGAAAATTAAAGTAATTGGTAAAGATGAAAATGGAAACATTCAAGTCGAAGGTGAGATTAACAAGCGAGAAGCTTCGTTCCTACTTAATTATGCTGTCAATGATTTGCTATCAGCAGGCGTCCAATTCTACCTTGATGAACCATATGACCCAGCGTTGGACGATGAAGATGCAAACGACCAGCCACTACGAATCAAAACACCAGATTGGGGAAACCTTAATTAATGTTTGATCGACTAGAGTACCAAAGAGCTAAACGTAAAGAAAATAAAAATCTTCATACTAAAAAGTATGAGAAGACAAAACGTGGATTCTTAATGCGACTTTATAGAAACATGAAGTCTAGAGTTGCTGGAATTCAAAAAAGCAAAGCTCATCTATACAATGGGTTGCCTTTGATTGACAAAGATACTTTCTATTGCTGGGCTGACTCACAACCAAACTTTCATATGCTGTTTGCTGAATGGGAAGAATCAGGTTATGCCAGAAAACTAGCACCTTCAGTAGACAGAAAGAACTCTTCTCTTGGATACACACAAGATAATATAGAGTTTGTAACACAAGCAGAGAACTCACGTAGAGGGGCTTATAGTAAGCATGAAAAAAATTCTAGTAATTGGTGATACCCAAGTAAAACCTGGAATTTCTTTGGACTATCTTAGGTACATTGGCGAGTATTTAGTAGAAAAAGAGCCAGATATTGTTGTGCATCTAGGAGATCATTGGGATATGCCATCGCTGTCTTCCTACGATGTTGGTAAAAAATCATTCGAGGGAAGGCGTTATCTAGACGATATTGCTGCTGGTAATGATGGTATGAAAGCTTTGCTTGCTCCGCTAAAAGAAAAGCAAGAACAGCAAAGGAAAAATGCCAAAAAGATTTATCGCCCAAGACTTGTATATCTGTTCGGAAACCACTGTCAACGGATTGAGCGTGCTGTAGAGAATGATGCTAAACTTGATGGGGTAATTGGCTATAAAGACCTATATTTAGATGATTGGGAAACTCATAAATTTTTAGAGGTTGTAATCATTGAAGGTATTGCCTTTAGTCACTATTTTACCACAGGCGTTCTAGGTAGACCTTGCACTTCTGCTGCTGCTCTTTTGGCAAAGAAGCATCAATCTTGTATTGCAGGTCATCAACAAGGTCTACAGTTTGCTACAACTAACAAGGCAGATGGTACTAGAATTACTGCTTGTATTTGTGGTTCATCTTATGAGCATGACGAAAATTATCTTGGACCTCAAGGCAACAAACATTTCAGAGGTTTGCTAATGCTGCACGAAGTTACAGGAGACGGGAGCTTTGATATTATGCCAGTCTCAATGTCTTATCTACGGAGAAAATATGCTGTCGGAAATTGACATTAAAGATTACAAGCAACTAGAAATGTTTCAACCAAATCCACTGCAAGAGCAGGTAGGTGGGGACCATTACAAACGTTTTGCTATTCAACCAGCAGAGTATGCTTTCCATAATCATCTGGAATTCTTGCCTGCAAACATTGTCAAGTACGTTACACGTTACCCGTTCAAGAACGGCCTGCAGGATCTAGAGAAAGCACTACACTGTCTCCAGATGCTGATTCAACTGGAGAAAAGTAAAAATGACTGAAATCTATATCTTTTGGGCAATCCTAGCATTCTACGCAGTAGGCTCATGGGCCAACTATCTGCTACCTAAGTTTACTAAGCGCACTCTACCTGATTGGAGTCATCCACTAGGCGTAACTGTGCTAGCTGCATATACTGCATACTTCCTGCACTTCTTCCATGAAGCTGTTGGTGATGGCTTTGTGCAGATGTACGGTATGCTGATGCAACTAGCGTCAGCAGTTCAACAGATGATGTAATATGCACTACCAGGAACTGTTAGAAAAACTACGGCAGCTTCCTGAAGAACTATTAATGGATCTACTAGGTCTGAAATCTGACGATCTAGTAGATGCCTTTATTGATAAGATTCAGGAACAAGAAGACAAGCTACACGAATATTTCGATGAGTAAGACACAACGTAAACGAGAAGAAGATCCAGCACTGAGCAAGAATCACGGTAATAGTATTAAGTATCGTAAACGCTTAGTAGAGGACATGGAAGCAGAACAAGAACGCCGAGAGGCTGCACTTGAACGTATGACAGAAATCAGTCAAGAACTAGGACTTTATGATGAGTTTAAGCGCCAACCGAGTTAAAGAATTGTTCAAATACGTTGATGGGCGCTTGGTTAGAAAAGTATCTCGTGGAAATACAAAATACGGTAGTTTTCTAAATACTAAAAGCACCAAAGGATACATACGTGTTCTAGTAGACGGTCGTAGGTATACAGAGCACCAATTAGTTTGGATTTACTTTCATGACTATTTACCAAAAGTAATTGATCATATTAATGGAATTAAGACAGACAACAGAATTGAGAATCTAAGGGAAGTTACTAATCAACAAAATTGTGCCAATACAATTTTCCCAAAGAAAAATAATTCTCTAGGTGTGCTCGGTGTATGTAGACTGCCTTCAGGTAAGTACCGTGCGCAAAGAACATTTTTGGGTGTAAAGTATTGGTCGCCACTATGCTCTACGATTGAAGAGGCTGTTTCTGAGTATCAAAAACTAAAGGCTATGCATGAACACTAAACTTATTTGGCTGACTCCAAATGCAGAGCAAGTAATTGTAGACTGCGCACGCGTTAGCTCACCACAAAATCAAGGCAAAGATGGTAAGAAACTATTAAACTATTTGCTTGAACACAAGCACATTTCACCACTTGAAATGGCTTCAGCTTGTTTTGAAATTGAAACGACACGAGACATTGCACGACAGATTTTACGCCACCGCTCTTTCTCTTTTCAAGAGTTCAGTCAACGATATGCAGAGGCCCCACCAGATATTATGTATCGGGAGGCTCGTTTACAAGATGTTAAAAATCGGCAGAATTCGATTGAGAACACTGACGAAGAACTTCAAAACTGGTTCGATTACCAAGTGTATAGTGTTCAACTTGCTGCTCGACAGGTATACGAAGAAGCACTAAAGCGTGGTATTGCTAAGGAGCAAGCTCGTTGTGTACTTCCTGAAGGTCTTACTTATAGTCGTATGTATATGACTGGTACTATTCGTAGCTGGAAGCATTACGTTGATCTTCGCTCTGGTAATGGTACACAGAAAGAGCATCAGCTAATTGCACAGGCTATTGGTCAACAACTAAAAGAACAACTACCAAATCTATTCTAACATGATTTATGTTTCAAGGGAGTTTACTCCCATGACAATTAGAATTACCAATAAGACAGATGCAGAACTTCTTGAAAATGCATTGGAACTTCTGCTAAGAGAAGCAGAAAAAGGAAGATCAAGGTGGTTTGGCCTACATAAAGAACAACCAACTAACGAAGAAAGAGAAGCGGCTATGTCAATTAGAAATATGCTAACAGCTATTAACCCTCATCGTTGGATTAATAAGCCATTATTAAATAGCAGGGATCTTTTTTAATGGAACTAGACGAATATCAAAAGGCTGCAGGCGATTATCAACTAGAGTCTGCACCACCAGAAGAACGAGTGTTCGGATTACTAGAAGAAGCCGGGGAAGTCGCCGGAGTATTTAAACGTATGATGCGTGGAGATTACCCTCCAGACGTTGCTGCAACTAAGCTTCATAAAGAGCTAGGCGACATTCTTTGGTATCTATCTCGTATTGCAGCCGACAACGGTTGGGATCTCTCTGACGTAGCTAAAGCTAATCTAGATAAACTTGAATCACGAAAGATTCGCAACGTTATTATGGGAAATGGCAGTGAACGTTAAGAACGAAGTCTTATCTGATATTTATTTTATAGACTATGATCCAGGATACTTTACTGGATTTGGTAGTATTAGCACAATTTCCTATGACAGAAAAGATGAAGTAAAATTAATTGTAGACATTGATGGAGAGCCCATCGAAATTAAACAAGAAAAACGAATTGGGTTTTATTAATGAGCGAATTCAAAACAGCGTTTGGTGAAAAAAGAACATTTTTAGAATATGTAAAAGACCTATCCTGGGTTGGTGGCTTCTTTGATGGAGAGGGTTGTATTTATTACAACCCAAGTGTTGTAAAGTGTATGATTAAAGGTAAAAAATATTTCTATCCAGAAGTACAAGTTATTGTAGCTCAATCTGGAGATGCAGGTAAAATTTTACTGGAATGTTTTCAAGCAGAATATGGATTTGGAAAAATTACAACTGCTCATGGTAGTCAGCTAACAAAAAAGACACCTTATCTTTGTAGAATGTCTGGTAAAAAAGCGCTTTTGTTTCTAAAAAAGATAGAGCCTTTTTTACTACTAAAACAAGACAAAGCTAGGCAAGTTATTACAGATACCTGGGAGCATTACTTTGAGTGACAATGAATTTAAAACAACTTTCGGAGCCAATGTATTTCGATTTAAGTACGCACAAGGCCCAGGAGATACTTGGGCTAAGCTTTCCGTCCGACTTGTTGATGACGTGTGTGGGACCAGAGGAGGAACTGTACATAAACTCATGTCTGATGCGGATCGGAAACAACTTGCAGAATATATTAGAGACTTTAAATTCATCCCTGGAGGTCGTTATCTCTACTATGCCGGAAGACCATACAAGGCGTACAACAACTGTTATCTTCTACGCGCAGAAGAAGACACAAGAGAAGAATGGAGTGCAGTAACATGGCGTGCTATGTCCTGCCTAATGACTGGTGGAGGTATTGGCATTGACTACAGCAGACTGCGCCCAAGCGGTTCAGCGTTATCACGAACAGGGGGAACAGCTAGCGGACCTATTCCCCTTATGTATGCCATTAATGAAATCGGACGAAACGTCATGCAAGGAGGTAGCCGACGTTCTGCTATCTATGCAAGCCTTAATTGGAAGCATGACGACATTAATCAATTCCTCACAAGCAAGAACTGGTCAGCAGTCGTAAAGGAACAAAAGGAAAAGGACTTTAACTTTCCTGCTCCACTGGACATGACCAACATCAGCGTTAACTATGATGACGCTGCACTAGAAGGTGGACTGGAAAACAATCCTGTATTTAAGCAGAATGTGTATCAAGCACTATCTACTGCTGAACCTGGGTTTTCTTTTAACTTTGGTAATAAACAAAATGAAACACTTCGTAATGCTTGTACAGAGGTCACTTCGGAAGATGACAGTGATGTTTGTAATCTTGGTAGTATCAATCTTGGCAACATTCAGAGTATTGATGAGTTCAAGTCAGTTATACAACTTGCCTCTAAATTCCTTGTTTGCGGAACTCTCCGCGCGGATCTCCCTTTTGACAAGGTATATCGAGTCCGTGAAAAGAACAGACGCCTCGGGCTCGGTCTCATGGGTGTCCACGAATGGCTCCTACAGCGCGGACAACGATATGAAGTAACAGAGGAACTACATGACTGGCTTACTGTCTACAGAGACGAATCAGAACGATCTGCGAATGAACACTGTGACCGCTTATACATTAATCGGCCAGTTGCGTACCGCGCTATCGCACCAACTGGTTCCATCGGAATTCTTGCTGGAACAACTACAGGCATTGAACCACTGTTTGCAGTGGCATATAAGCGACGTTTCCTCACGGAAGGAACAAAGTGGAAGTTCCAGTACGTTGTCGATGGTACAGCACAAGAACTGATTAAGCAGTACAGTGTAGATCCTGACAAGATTGAATCAGCACTAGACCTAGCAGGTGACTATGAACGAAGAATCAAGTTCCAAGCGGACGTACAAGATTACGTTGACATGTCGATCTCATCTACCATTAACATACCTGCTTGGGGCACCGAGGAGAACAACGAAAGCAAAGTTCAGAGTTTTACGAACGTTCTTGCTAAATATGCCCCAAGACTCCGAGGGTTTACATGCTATCCAGATGGAAGTCGAGGAGGTCAACCCCTAACTGCTGTACCCTATAAGGAAGCAATTGCTAATGGTGATACAGTCTATGACGAAGTTGTGGATATCTGCTCGCTAACCGGAGGAGGAACCTGTGGCAGTTGATTGTATTAACTATTGGGGGCATGTAGGTAATGCGGGTTACGGGCTTGACTATGAACCAAAAACACAAAAAACTGTTTTAGCACATAGGAAAGCTTACTATGACTTTAATGGAGAAATTCCATTAGGGGCAGTTATTAAACACACCTGTGACAATAAACGATGTGTAAATCCTCGGCACTTACAAGCAGGAACCCAAAGTGAAAATGTCAAAGAGTCATATGCTCGTGGATTGCAAATTAATCCTCGCAGAAGCATGTCGGAGCAGCAGGTCATTTCTATTTATCAAGCTAGTGGTTCTCAAAGAGCTATTGCCAAGCAATTTAATACAACACAAACAGTTGTAAAAAATATTAAGCTTGGTAGAACTTATAGAGATATTACTAAGGGTGGTGTTTGTGGTAGTTAAACATGTTTCACGGTAAGAAGAATACCTGGCCTTCAGTAGAAGCACAAGGTAACTATGACTGGCGTGCTAGAAACGCTAAGTTCACAGGTAAGTGGAAATACTATGAGTTTAAAGTAGTGCTCCGTAGTCCTGATGAACTAGCGTTTAGTTCTCACAACATTCTAAAGATGTGTAGACGAGTAGCACACTATATCAATCGCCATATGCGAGAAGGTAGGAATGAGTATGGTGTAACACCGTATGCATTCTCTGTTAAAGAAGTAGAAGAACCGAAGACATAAAAGAAAAGCCCTCTGTTTTGCAGAGGGCTTTTTTTATTTATACCAACCTAATTGTGTTGCTGTTTTAAGTCTGTGACAGTTTGCACAAAGAGTCTGTAAATTAGATTGATCATTGTTTTGATGATTTCCATCAATATGATCAACATCTAGTTGACAAGGATGTTCTGGAACAAATTGACATTTTGCACAGATAAGTTCTCTATATTTTAAATAAGGTCGAACTCGATCTATTTTAGCTGCTCTATTTCCATCAGAATGTCCTTTGTTCTTTTTTCCATGCTTTTTATAGCAGGCCTTAGAGCAAAACTTTTTGTCTTTTCTGTTAGGTTTAAATTCAGCTTTGCACCAATCGCAATTAATATTAAAATAGTTTACTTTTGTGTACATCCGGGGCTTTATTTATTTGCTTACATCATCTTGATACTCTTGGAATCTATACAGACTATTAAGAGAATTATTTGGAATACCTTGTAGACGTTGTTGCTTGTCCATATTTGCTTGCATAGCAAACTGTTCAAGCTCTCTGACAAACCTGCTAATATCTCCTTGAGACTTAACATACTTGTCAGCATACTCTTTCAACTTATCAGATGAAAGTGTCCCCTGGACATATTCACGCTTTACTCTTTCCATGACACTCTTTTGAGTATCACGGTAAGCCTTTAAGCGTTGACCACTGTTGTACTGGTTCTCACCAGTAATAGCTTCATCTAGAGAACGACCACCTGTGTAAGTGCGGACATTCTTATCCCACTCAGTTCTCACATTCCCCCTCAAACCTTCTCGATTCAGGACGTAGCCTTCATCATCAGTTAGGAAAGACTTCTCTGCTAAACCCTTAAGTGGTCCTTGCGGAGCGAGTTGAGTTCCAAGGTTACTCCAAGCTAACTCATCGTTAAACTTATAAGTGTCTACTGCTGCACCAGCAATTCTACCAACAGGACTGAACCACGGAGATACAGCTTCCAATGGTGAGTTTGGCAGAACATCGGCAGAGCTTAGGCGTCCCTGCATATTAATATTTGTAATGTCAGATACAGCACCATACTTTAGCCAACGAGGCAGTTCCTCCATAGCATACTCAGAGATTGTATAACGCTTACCAGCCTTCTCTGTAATTAGCTGGAACAACTGATCTAGTTCTTCGTAGAATGGAAGACCTTTAATGCCAGCGTAAGCAATTAAAGCAGATAGTGCTAGGGTAGCTGTTACAGGATCTTTAAGTCCATTGCTACCAAAACGATTGAGTTGTCCTAGGTAAGCGTGCTTAAAGGTCTGCAGACCGCCAGCAAGCTGACCAACAACACCCATACGCTGATACATCATAGGACGCTCGTTCATACGATAATCAAACATACCTGCTTGAGTAACGTTGTACGCAGCATCATATAGAGCCTTACCTTCTAGACCGGCATCTTTTAGCAGAAGAACAGCAGCACGGAACATCAACGGACGAGTAGGCTTTTCACCTAGCTCTGCTCTGTTGAAGTCTACGATCTTATCGAAAGTAGCTGAAGCTTTACCTTGTGTAATTTTACTAACGTCAGTGAATTCAGAGAAAGTCATTAGACCACGAGCCTTAGCTTCATCTAGTGTTGCCTTAAGCTCAGGTGTAGGATCTTTAACAGTCTGTGACACCATATCAATCATGGCTCTAGTCATTGCAGGAATAACTCGGACCTGATTAATACCCATCTGTTTGGCAGCAGCAGTAAGCTCTGGCATACCAGTTTGTGCAAGCTGCATCCACTGAGTAACAGAGAACAGCATATTAAAAAAGCCCATTGAGTATTGTCCCATGCGCTTGTTAAAACCCTGAACAAGACCACGAGTACCACTAGGACCAATGCCAGCTAACCTAGCAGGAGTATCAATTAACGTATTAAGTGCTTGACCTACCTGACCAGTGCTACGACCAGTCATATTCTTCAAGTAATTGTCTACGTAGTCTTTGGCATTACCCATCTTATCTAAAGCAGGATTCTGCATTAGTGATCTAACGTTTTCTTCAACTGGCAAAGCCAAGTGAGAAATCATCTGATCTTCCCAATGCTGTAGATATGCTTTAATAAAGTCATCAGCATTACGCTCAGGACTTAGCCAAGGTTTGTTACCTTCGTTACCTACAATACCCTTCTTTGCTAGTGCATGTGAAGCAGCACCGTAAGCCTTATCAGCTTCGTTAACAATAGCCTGTGAGATTAGAGCCTGTACTTCCTTGAAAGAAGGATCTTTCTCAGCAAGCATAGTTAGCAGTTCTTGCATTGCACCGAACTCACCGCTACGACCGCTAGATCCACCTAATGAAGACCTACGCATAGGACTAAACTTAGCGTCAGGAAACTTCTCTAGCATAGACTTACGAGCAGCCTCAAGCTGCCACTTAAAGTCAACAGCAATTACCCCCAATGGCTTGCCATCAGGCGAGAGCACTAATTGCTTGTAATCCCCCTTAAAGATACCCGGTACGTGACCAGTACGCTCCTTTACAGGTTCCTTACCAGCTTCAGCACGCTTCTGATTCCAAGTGTCAAACTTGAACTGATCCATTTCGTAGAATTTCTCCACGAACTCGATCTGCTTTTCAGAGAAGCCATTCTTCTGCATTACTTCACGAGTAATCTTAGTTTGCTTCTTATCACCTAACTGTAGCAGTTGAACAACCTCTACACGTTCCTTTTTAGACAGATCTTGGATAACCTTACCAATACCATCCTGGCCAGTTACAAACTGCTCGGTCAACCTATCAGCTTCAACAAACACTTCTCTTGTTTTAGCTCGCATGAACTTTACAAGAGGGTTATTAGTCTTTACTGCTAGATGATTGATACCAGGAGATACAGTCTTACCACCAATAGCCTGAGACTTAGAAATATCCTTAGCGTTTTCAGCAGCAGCAATTACTGCTTCGGGAGCAGTAACGTTCTCTAAGTAACCAGAATCCTTACCATTAATGATGGCTTGTACTCTTTGCTTTTTAGCATCTGCTTCTAGTTGCTTTTTAGCTTCAATTACTTCAGGTGACTTTGCAGTTAGTGATTTAATCTTTCTAAAAGCATCTATAGCAGCACCAGCAATGTCATTCAGGATTGTTTGACCACCGCCTTGACCAAAACGATTATATCCTTTTGGTGAAATAGCGGACTCAATTTGATCTGGCTTAAAAGCTACAAAGTCCTGTCTAGTGCCACCACCATCTGTTTTAGACTCTTTAATCTGAATACCATCATGGCCTTCTTTAACTAGCTGTCTGCGAACAGAGCTAGCTGATCTACCATCAGAAACTTGCTTATCAAACCAAGCTTTAAATTCAGGATGTGTGTTAAATACTTTAGGATTAGTTAGATTTAAATATGCTTGGTGGACGTTACCACCAGAAATACCTGTACGAGCCCCAGCAAATGTGTCAGTACCTGCAGGCGTAGAAGAAAACCATGTACCTAGATCACCAGGATAGGCTCTATTTTCTTTGCCTCTATAGTCATTGAATCCGCGAGCTGTCTTAAAGTCACCATTAATCTCTTTGGTAGTTCCATGATACACAGGCATTAGCAAGCCCTCTGCACCACGAACTACACTTTTACCAAAGTTGTAAAGGTCTTCAAATACTCTAGGATCAATAGCACCTCGCTGTGAGCGCATGTATTGTCCTGGACGGGAAGCAATAGGATCGCGCTCCACAGAGAATGGGCCTTCCTTCGCCATGTCCTTAGGAACAGGAGTATCTAGTTCACGACCAAACGTGTCTGCAAGAAACTCTTTAGGCATGAACTTACCTTGGGCAGTTCTGCCAGTTTCTCGCATTCTGTCAATAGACTCAGTTAGGCTACGCGTCTGATCTAAAGCAGGACCTAGTTCGTCACCCCACATATTCATCTGCAGAGGATTTTCTAGGTTTGCTGCTTCCATAGAAAGATCTGCACGAATAGGAACACCATTTTCGTCAACTACACCGTAGCCTTGACCGCCACCATATTGATCTGCACGATACGTAGAAATATCTTGCTCAATAGGGCCAAAGTCTAGTTCTGGCTGTTCACCATACCTAGGAGCAGGAGGTTCTACGGCGTCAGGGATAGTTGGCATTCTTTCGTGAGGTTGATTAGCAATCTCGAATAGATCCATTTGTGGACTACCCTTAGTTTGCATTTCACGAATAGACTGTGGCGCTGTTTCCAGAGGTAGCTCCAATTGCTCTGGAATAGGTGCCTTAGGCATAGGCTTAGGAGGCTCTAGATCGGCCGCTACTGCGTTTAAATCCTTGGTTGGTACTTCTACCTTAGGCTTACGCTTTAAAGCCTTTCCTGCTGCCCCTAGTGGCAAGAAATTAAGACCAATCTCAGTTCCAGCTTCAGCAATACTTCTAGCTGCCTCGCTACCAGTAGCAGCATATGCTCCCTTGCCTGCATACTCAATTGGTAGTGATAGAATTTCACCAGTCTTTTCAGTATACTTCTTACCTGTTTCACCACGAGGTTTATAGGTAAGTGCATCCATCACTTCATCAACAGTATCGCCACTACCACCAGACAAAATACCAGCCCAACCAGCAATAGGTTGAGCTAGGCCACCAGTAATAAAACTAAGTGCTGTTTCAGCAGCACCTGTAACTGGATTCTCCAATAGAGAAGACTTTTTAGAAATACCTAAAGTTTTATAGAAATCCTCCTTAGGCATATCTGAATAATATTTGCCATGAAAAGCGTCAGCAAATTCAGTGTCAGACATATCATTGTATTGAGGATACTTCTGGCGGATTTCTTTAATATTCATTATGGTTTCTTTCTAATTCCTAGTGGGTCATTGTCTTGACTTGCAGGCGCAGTGGCTGCAGGAGCAGCTTGAGCCGGTTGTGGTTTAGTTCCGTATTTGTTTTGTAGTCCCATAAGCTCTCTGCGGAAGTCGTCATTAACTCCAGCACTAGCAGCCTTAAGAGAAGCAGCCTTTTGTAGAATATCCATAGACCGTTGACGAAGTGCGTTAGCTGCTTGTGGGTCATCTAACATAACTTCATTAGCAGCACGATCTAGTTCTACTGCATACTGCTCTAGAGTCTTTTTATCACTAGAACCAGAACGACGATCAGCAGCTAGCTTGTGGGCATTCTCAAGACGCTGCATAGCGAGACGCTCACGAGATTCACGATCTAGTTGAGCTTGACGAGCACGAGCTTCGTCAGCAAGTCTCTGTCTTTCTGTGGCTTCACGAGCTTTTAGTGCAGCAATATCTTCAGCAGAGCCCTGCTTAGATTGTTGAGATAGCCATTTAGCGCTGTTCTCACGCATAGCTTTACCAGCAGCTTTAGCTTGTTGCCAGCCGTTAGGTTGAGCAAACACAGCAGCTAGTTCTTTAGGCATACGTGACTGTAGCTCTAAAGGAATCTGACCTTGATTAGCTTCTGCAATAGAACCCCATTGCTCAAGAGCTTGTCCAAACCGATCCATATCTTCATACTCTGCTTTTTGAGCGTTGTAATCAATCTGTTTTAGTTTGTAAGGCTGCTCTTTTTCAGCAAGGTCAGCAGTAAGTTTACGAGTACGACCTAGCTGTTTTTCAGCTTCAATTCTAAGTGGGTTCATAGCAGCTTCGTGCTGCTGACGTTGAATCGCTTCTGCTAAACCTTGTTGATGTGCAGCAGCAGCTTCTTCTGATCTACGAAAGCCTTCATGTGTTTTAAACACATTAGCACCTTCGTAGAACATATCACTTAGACCTGGATAATTAGTCATAAAGCATTCTACCTAGAGAATATAAGTCAGTGTACATCTTGTTCTTTTCTTCTGCTCTAGCTCTAGTTAAGTTTTGAAGCTGTGGAGCATTACGAGAAGCAAGATCAGCAAGGCGTGCCTGTAGTTCTACATTACGAGTGCCAAATTGTGACCTACGGCCACGAGCAGCGTCTTGTCTTAGCAGTGCTTGTTGTAGTTGCTGTGAGTATGCTGAGTTAGGACCGTAGAGATCCTGTAGTTGATTACCTTGATTTTTATACTCTTTAGCAGCACCATAGCGGTTCCAGATTTGACCTAGACCAGCACCAATAGCACCAAAGTCAGTAGGCGATCCAGAAGTCTGTGGAACGTTTTGTGCTGGCCCCATAGTACGTTCTGCATTAGCAGCAGCACCCGAAGCAAGTTCACCGCCAATCATGCCACCAACACCACGTAACTCTGGAGCAATAGCACCGCCAATAACGCTACCTAAAGTACCACCAGCTTGACCAGCAAGCTTACCTCTAGGATTATTCCAAAGATTGTAAAGAGATAGTGCAGTTGCAGCAGCAGGATTAGTTCTGGAAAGAACACCAAGACCAAACTGACCTAGCTTAGAACCATACTTTTTCCAGTTAGCACTAAGCCAATCTAGATTATCATAATTTACGTCAGCACTAGAATAAGGTTTTTGATCTTCGTTCCACATGTTATCTTGCAGAGCTTCAGAACCAAACATACCACTAGGACCTAATAGATCCTCTGCTTCCTGCATCATTCTAGGATCAAACATACCTGAGTTACCACCAGTATCAGTGTAATCAGTATTGTCATAGCCCATACGTTGATCGAAACTTTGTGCTGGTCTGGTGTAGTACGAAGTATCGTCGGTGTCACCAAAACCACCTGAGCCCATTGTAGAGCCTAGTCCATCATCACCCATATTAATTCCTTATGGTTTTGTAGTACCGAGATCGGTTGTTGTTAATACCCCTGTAGTAGAGATTGTTACTCTCCAATAATGAGGGGTTGCTTGTGTGTCTTTAAGCACAAGTCCTTTGGTAGCTAAGTCTATGATAACGTCATCAGTAGTATCTACACCACGACTTGATCTGACATTAGTTGCTTCTGTATGTTGAGCAGAAGTAAGGTGGTAACGCTCTGTAGCACTACCACCCTGAACTGTTTGCAAATCGTTGTGTAATCTTGTGGGAATATCTGTTAGATTTGCACCTGACTTGTTGATATTAGCCCACAAGATGTTTGTTTGACTATTGACAAACGCCACCAACTTAACGTACCAATCAACCCACCCATATGAATTAGGTGGATCGTTGACTGGTGCTGGTGGAATAATATCAGCCATATTAGTTTACACTTCTACCTGTTTCGTACCAATTTGTACCATCACAAGTTAATGTCAGTACATCATCAGCAGTAGTCACAAAGTTTCCGGCCAATCTCAGGTTACTTCCGTCCGTGACAGTCAAAGCCCCTTGGAAGATCAGGCGAACCGTCTTTCCAGCCCAGCCCGTCGCAACGACTGTTCCGATGCCCGTCGTTCCACTAATGATGAACGTATCACCATCAGGCGGGAGAATGATCGAAGCTCCGCTTGCGACAGTTGCAACCTGCTTGGTCTTGCCGGTGATAAGCGCGCTGATCCTGTTCGTGAAGTTTCCGACCGTGTTTATCGTGACTGGGAAAC
>OGVW01000012.1_pt1 | contig 32634 bp, 39 predicted proteins | sample 1575821 | NCBI WGS metagenome assembly OGVW01 (sample SAMN07581525, study PRJEB24739) | freshwater metagenome | place: Singapore | collected 2015-01
TGCTCGGGAATGAGGTCGGGGCGGTAGTCGTAGCGGGTGACGATGGCAAATGGGCGGGTTTTCATGGTGCGGCTCCTGTGGTTGTAGAAGTGTAGAAGTGTAGAAGTGTAGAAGTGTTTTGTACGTGCGTCAAGAGGGTGTGCAATGTTCGCTTTTTCTTGCGTGGTATTGTTCGGTTTAGCCGGGTGTGTAGAAGTGTGATGTTCTAAATGTTCTTGGTTGTAGTTGCTGTAAGTGGTTGTCAGAGCACGATGTTCCGATAATTCCGCGAAAAACAGGGTTACCCCCTCCCAGAGATCACTTCTACACTTCTACACTACGCTATAACACGTTAGCCATTTGATTGTAGAAGTGTAGAAGTGATATTTAGACGTGGGACATTTTTTTAGAGAAAACGAACTATCTAAAAGTATTAAAAAAAAGAGAAGTCAAAATAACCTACAGTAGTGCAGTTCTCACGTGCAAGTAATACCTCGACGTCTACCGAAGTTGTACATTTATTTTGTTCTTGTGAAAGCGAACATTAGCGGAACAAATGGCCTTTTTTGCGAACATTGCGAACGAACATTCCATTGCAAAAAACAAGTTATGGTGTGTGGTGTACCGAACATTGTTATCCACTAGATAACGAACACAGAACATTGTGAAATAGCGTACAACGTACATTACAAACTACCGAACATCGTACAGTGTGTCCACGCGAACATCGGGCTCGACGCCCTTCGGGTTTGGTATCGCTTCGGGCTCGACGCTGCTCTGGGAACTGGTATCAACGTGTTATCCAGTGGATAACACAGCTCACGCGGGGCTCACGTGGCGCGGTGCAATGTCACGGTGCGAGGATAACGCGAGGCTCGACGCCGCTCTGGGAACTGGTATCAAAGCCACCCGGAAGGATGGCATCACGTAAACGCGAGACAAAAAAAAGCCCCGCTTTCGCGGGGCTTCGCTCACTTGAGCAGGGCGCTTGCGGCCTTCAGGTATTCCAGCATCTTGACCGCCGGGAACGTGACGGCTTCGGCCTTCTCTACCTTCTCGATCCATTTGGTCAGGTCACGCTTGAGGCGCGTCTCAAGAGATGCTACCCTGCGCGCTTCGCGCTCATCGTCACCGAGGCTTTCCTCCTCCTCAGCCTTGCGAACGTATGACGTGACCTTCACCAGTCGCGCGCCCATTTGCTGCCTGATCCAACGCTTGGTGACCTTCTCCTCATCACTGAGCGCCGTCTGAGGCTTGGCCATGATGGCTTGCTCGGTCTTGGTGAAGCTCAGCAAGATCACATCCTTCAGGAAGGCGTCACGATATTCCTTGTCATTGGACAAAAGCTCAGCCGTCACGCCGTCAGCCCGCAGGGTATCGGCGGTCTTCAGCCAACGCTTTTGCACGCCAGCTTCGGCCTTCAGGGTTTCAACGGTGACCGTGACGGTCTCAGGGTTCAGGTTCAGTTTGCTCATTTCAGTTTCCTTGGTTAGTTGAAATACCGGATCGGTTGACCCGGTGACTGAACTATAACAAGACATGGCAGATTCCACAAGGGAAACGCAGAGACTGACACGATCCGCTAGGCTCAGCCGTGTTATCCCGCTGGATAACATCCCCGCATGGGGGGCCGGGCGACCCCACCGGGTACGGGGAGGGCCGGATGGGTTTGGAGTCCCGTGGGCGGCGAAGGTCTACTAATACGCTCAAACGATACCCACCCCCTTGAGTTCGGGTTCCATACACTGTGCTTTTTTACAGTGGTTTACAAATTGAGTTTTTTACGTCCCGCCCGGCGTAACACCACACACGTAAAGATGTTTACGGTACCCCCCACCACCCCACCCCCTCATATATAGAACACCCCCCGGCAGGGAAGTTTGACATCCTTTGAAAAAACAAATTACACTGCGCACGTTGGTGACGGCATTTGGGGTAAAGCCCGGCTTCGCAGATAAGGATATGCTCTGCCACCAACGCCACGGTCCCGAGGACTTGCGAATGACCATTGAGCTGACACCCGAACTGGGTATCGAACTGACGCCTGACGTTGACTACCTTGACCTGCGCGAGCGGGCCGAGGCGGTGTGCCGTTCCATTTTGTTGCTGGAGCAGCACGGTTTGGACACAGAGGCAACCCCGGGCGACACAGAGACAGCAGCCGCAGTGACTGCGGCGTACGCGCAAGACCCCCAAAAGACGTCCCGTGCAGTCAACACGGTGCAGGCTTCGTCGATGACGCCTGCTTCCTTGCAACATATCAGGGCGTACCTCAACGAGTACGGAAAACAAGTGGTCACGCACGCCGTGGAGCTGCGCCACATGGTCACAAACCGGCTCATTGAGGAGTCTCAGAACCCCGACCCGCGCATCCGCATCCGTGCATTGGAGCTTTTGGGCAAGCACAGCGACGTGGGGTTGTTCACTGAGAAGCAAGAAGTCACCATCACGCACCAGACGACCGACGAATTGAAGGACCGGCTGCGTGCCAAGCTGCAACGCCTCATCCGCAAGGACGAAATGCCCCCAGCAGCGGTCGAAATGGGTGGTGAGATCATAGATGTTGATGCTGAACTGGGTCTGGGCGGGCCAACTCCCCCCAAAACTGACGTTTTTGAGCCTGAAAACGCAGAAAATCCCGGCGAAAACGACGATTTCGACGCATGACGGGTGCATCTCCCACCGATTCAGCCCTCCTTGACTTCACGGAGGAGGAAGTCCAGCTCATGCTGGACAATTTGGACTCGTACACCCCGGAAGAACAGGCAGAAATTGAGAAAATCGCTGACATTCTGGCAGCGCGAAAACTCGCATCTGCGTGCTACGACGACCTGATCGAGTTCTGTAAGCACATGCAGCCCGACTACAAGGTCGGAAAACACCACCGGATACTGGCCAACATGCTCATGGCCACGGCCAAGGGCGAAAAGGACCGGGTGTGCGTGAACATGCCACCGCGCCATGGCAAGTCGCAGATGGTGTCTATCTATTTCCCGGCGTGGTTCCTAGGTAGATACCCTAACAAGAAGGTGCTGATGGTGTCCCACACCACAGACCTAGCCGTGGACTTTGGCCGCAAGGTCCGTAACCTGATTGACAGCGATGCGTACAAGCAAGTCTTTCCAAATGTCTCTCTGGCCGCAGACTCCAAGTCAGCTGGGCGCTGGAATACCAGCTACGGCGGCGAGTATTTCGCATGTGGTGTGGGCTCCGCACTGGCGGGCCGTGGTGCTGACCTGCTTCTGGTAGACGACCCGCACAACGAACAGGACATCATCAACGGCAACTTCGAGATTTTCGAGAAGGCGTACGAGTGGTTCACCTACGGTGCCCGCACGCGTCTGATGCCGGGCGGTCGGGTGGCTATCGTGCAGACGCGCTGGCACCAAGACGACCTGACCGGGCGAGTGACCCGGGACATGGGTCAGAACCCACAGGCCGACCAGTACGAGGTGGTGGAGTTCCCGGCGATCATCGAGATCAAGAAGGAAGTGGACGGTGCACAGACCGTCGTCGAGAAGCCCCTGTGGCCGGAGTTCTTCGACCTCGCCGCGCTGCACAGAACCAAGGCGTCAATGCCGGTGTTCCAGTGGAACGCCCAGTACCAGCAAAACCCCACCTCCGAGGAGGCGTCCGTCATCAAGCGGGAGTGGTGGAACGAGTGGACGCAGGAAGACCCGCCCAAGTGCGAGTACGTCATTATGACGCTGGACGCCGCAGCCGAGACCCACAACCGTGCCGACTTCACGGCGATCACCACGTGGGGCGTGTTCTTCAACGAGGAGCGCGAGGGGCCGGGGGCCAACACCTACAACATCATCCTCCTGAACGCCATCAAGAAACGCATGGAGTTCCACGAGCTCAAGGAGCTGGCCATGGAGGAGTACCGGGAGTGGGAGCCAGATAGCTTCATTGTGGAAAAGAAGTCATCAGGCACTGCCCTGTACCAAGAATTGCGCCGTACGGGGATACCTGTGGGCGAATACACACCTCACCGGGGTAGCGGTGACAAGTTAGCACGGTTAAACTCTGTTTCTGACATCGTGAGGTCAGGATTGTGCTGGGTGCCCCAGACCCGTTGGGCTGAGGAGGTGGTCGAGGAGATCGCCGGGTTTCCGTTCATGGCGCACGATGACTTGGTTGACACCACAGTGATGGCCCTCATGCGATTCCGTCAGGGTGGGTTCATCAGGCTCCCAAGCGATGAGCCCGATGAGGTCAGGTACTTCAAATCACGTAGCAAGAGTCGCTACTACTGAAAGGACAGAGCATGAGCGTCGAAAAAGGACTGTACGCCGCACCGCAGGGCCTCCCTGACGACGAAGATCAGTTGACTGATCTTAATGTTGAGGTAGAGCTTGAGACCCCCGAGGGCGAGTTCGAGATCACCGAGCTGCCCGACGGTAGCGTTGAGATCAGCCTCGAAGGTGCCGAGGAAGAAAACGGCGAAGGTGAGTTCGGGGACAACCTCGCCGAGTACATGGACGAGGGCACGCTGCAACAGCTGGCCTCCGAGCTCGCCCAGTTGGTAGAAGCCGACGTGGCCAGCCGCAAGGAGTGGGCAGACACATTCGTCAAGGGCCTCGAAGTGCTGGGGTTCAAGTACGAGGAGCGCACCGAGCCATGGGACGGCGCGTGTGGCGTGTACTCCACGGTGCTGGCCGAGGCGGCGATCCGCTTCCAAGCCGAGACAATGAGCGAGACGTTCCCCGCAGCGGGGCCTGTCAAGACAAAGATTCTGGGCAGACTCACCCGCGAGAAACACGAGGCCGCAGAGCGCGTGCGCGAGGACATGAACTACCAGATCACCGAGAAGATGGTGGAGTACCGCAGCGAGCACGAGCGGATGCTGTATTCGCTGGGTCTGGCAGGCAGTGCGTTCAAGAAGGTCTACTTCGACCCTAACATTGGGCGTCAGGTCAGCATCTACATCAACGCTGAAGATGTCATCGTGCCTTATGGCGCAAGCCACATCGAGACGGCAGAGCGCGTCACCCACGTGATGCGTAAGACAAAAAATGAGCTGGAAAAGCTCATGGCCAGCGGGTTCTACAAGGACTGCGAGCTGGGCGAGCCGGTGGCGTTCCACACCGACATCGAGAAAAAGAAGGCCGAGGAGGGTGGCTACACCCTGCAAGACGACGACCGGTACGCGCTGCTGGAGATTCACGCCGATCTGTGTATCCCGGGCGTGGACGACGAGGAGGACGAGCTCGCCAAGCCGTACGTGGTGACAATCGACAAGGGCACTAACAAGGTGTTGGCCGTGCGCCGCAACTGGGACGAGGACGACACGCTGCGTCTGAAGCGCCAGCACTTCGTGCACTACGTCTATGTGCCCGGGTTCGGGTTCTACGGTCTGGGCCTGATCCACATCATCGGTGGCTACGCCCGCGCTGGCACGAGCATCATCCGTCAGCTGGTGGACGCTGGCACCCTGAGCAACCTGCCCGGTGGTGTGAAGTCCCGAGGCATGCGCATCAAGGGTGACGACACGCCGATCGCCCCGGGTGAGTGGCGCGACGTGGACGTGCCCAGCGGCTCTATCAAGGACAACTTCGTACCGCTGCCATACAAGGAGCCCAGCCAGACGCTGCTGGCCCTGCTCCAGCGGATCACGGAAGAAGGCCGTCGCCTTGGCGCTATCTCTGACATGAACGTCAGCGACATGAGCGCTAACGCACCGGTGGGCACCACGCTGGCAATCCTCGAACGCACGCTCAAGCCGATGGCGGCAGTGCAGGCCCGCGTGCACTACGCGATGAAGCAGGAGTTCAAGCTCCTCAAAGCCATCATCGCCGACTACGCCCCAGAGGAGTACACGTACGAGCCAGAGAGCGGCACTGTGCGTGCACGCAAGATGGACTACTCGATGGTGGACGTGATCCCCGTCAGCGACCCGAACAGCTCCACGATGGCGCAACGCGTGGTGCAGTATCAGGCTGTGTTCCAGATGGCCCAGAGCGCACCGCAGATTTACGACCTGCCGTACCTGCACCGCCAGATGATCGAGACGCTGGGCGTCAAGAACGCCGAGAAGATCGTGCCTATGGCAGAGGACCAGAAGCCCAAAGACCCCGTGTCCGAGAACATGGCGACCCTCGTCGGCAAGCCGGTCAAGGCGTTCATCTACCAAGACCACGACGCCCACATCGCCGCGCACCAAGCGTTCATGCAAGACCCGATGATCATGGCCAGCATCGGCCAGAACCCGATGGCTCAGCAGATCATGGCCTCGCTGCAAGCGCACATCGCCGAGCACTTGGGCTTCCAGTACCGCAAGCAGATCGAGGAGCGTCTGGGTGTTCAGCTGCCCCCGCCCGACGAGGAGCTGCCAGAGGCCATCGAGGTCGAGCTGGCCAAGCTCGTGGCGGACGCTGGCAAGCAGCTCACGCAAGCGCACCAGCAGCAAGCCGCGCAGCAACAAGCCCAGCAGCAAGCCGCCGACCCGCTGTTCCAGCTGGAGCAGGCCAAGGTGCAGATCAAGCAGACCGAGGCTCAGGCCAAGGCCCAGAAGATTCAGGGCGAGTTGCAGATCAAGGCGCAGGAGTTGCAGATCAAGGCGCAGGAAGCTGCGGCCAAGAGCGGCGCAGGCGAGGCGCAAGCCAACATGATGCGTACCCAGCAAGAGCTCCAAGCCAATGCCCAGCGCCTCCAGCAAGAGCTGGCCGCAAACGCCGAGCGCATGCGTATGGAGCAGCAAAAGGCCGAGCGTCAGATGGCCATGGACGCGCAGCGTCACCAGCAGCAGATGCGTCAGGCCATGGAGACCGCAGCGCTTAACTTGCAGGCCCAGCGCGAGCGCAACAAGCTCCAAGCGGAGCAAGCCGCCAAGGCGGCAAAAGCCAAGCCTGCCAAGCCAGCGGGCCAGAAGAAGGAGTAATCCATGGCAAAAACCGTCTTTGACGTGCTGATCGAAAAATTCGAGGAGGACATCACCTCCTCAACACAGTTCTTGGTAGGCGGCGGAGCAAAGAGCTTCGACGAGTACCGGGAAGTGACAGGCCGGATTCGGGGTCTCCAGCTTGCCATCCAAACCACCAAAGACCTTTCGCGTTCTCAAATGGAAGAAGACGATGACTGAACAAGTCCAACCCGCCCTGACCGACGAAGAAATGGATGCCCAGATGCCAACTCCCGTCGGGTACCGGCTGCTGATTGCTCTGCCCAAGATCGAAGACAAGTTCGACAGCGGCATCATCAAGGCTGACAAGACACTGCACGAGGAGAAAATCCTCACCGTGGTGGGCTATGTCATCGACATGGGTCCGCAAGCCTATGCCGACAAGGAACGTTTCCCCAACGGCCCTTGGTGCAAAGTGGGTGACTGCGTTGTGTTCCGTGCCAACTCTGGCACCCGCATCAAGGTCAACGGCGTGGAATACCGCCTGATGAATGACGACTCCATCGAAGCAGTCGTGGCTGATCCGCGTGGCATCACGCGTGCGTAAGGAGGCATACCATGCCCATGGAAAAGGTTGAGTTCTCGTTCCCCGACCCCGAGCGGGACACGAGCAAAGACGTCAAGATGAAGGACGACGGCTCTGCCGAGGTCATCATCGAAGGTCGCCGCGACCCGTTTGCGGATGTGCCTGACCGCAACGCTGAGGACAAGCCTGCGACCAAGAAGACGGATGACGATGATGACATCGACATCGAGGTGGTGGATGACACCCCCAAGAAGGACCGTGGCCGCAAGCCATCTACTCCCCCCGAAGACCTGACCGATGAGGAGTTGGAGAACTACTCCGAGAAGGTCAAGAAGCGCCTCCAGCACTTTAGCAAGGGTTACCACGACCAGCGCCGGGCAGCGGAAGCCGCTGCACGTGAGAAGGCTGAGCTCGAAGCTCTGGCCGCACGCCTCGTCGAGGAGAACAAAAAGCTCAAAGGCACCGTGGGCCAGAACCAGCAGGCGATGCTGGAGCAGGCCAAGAAAATGGCGGAGCGCGAGCTGGAGGAGGCCAAGGCCAAGTTCAAAGCTGCCTACGACGCAGGTGAGTCAGATGCTGTGGTTGCGGCTCAGGAAGAACTCACTAATGCCAAATTGAAGGCAGAGCGAGTAAATAATATCAAGCTACCCGCTTTACAGGAGACTGAAAGTGAGGTACAAACGCAAACAACCGCCCCAGTAACCGTCGATGAACGGGCTGCTCAATGGCAAAAAGACAATGAGTGGTTCGGTCAAGATGATGAAATGACCAGCTTTGCACTGGGGTTGCATCAGAAGTTGGTCAAGCAGGGTGTGAACCCTCGCTCAGACGAATACTACGAGAAGATCAACTCTCGTATGCGACAAGTCTTCCCCGACGCCTTTGCCGACGTGGATGACGAACCAGAGGAAACGAAGCCCCGTCGCAAGACGAACGTCGTGGCACCGGCTACACGCAGCACTGCACCCAAGAAAATCGTGCTGACGCAAACGCAGGTGGCATTGGCCAAACGGCTTGGTGTGCCGCTGGAAGAATACGCCAAACAGGTTGCTATTGAAATGAGGAAACAAAATGGCTGAGAACAGACTCTCCCGTGAACTGGAAACCCGTGAAAAAACGGCTCGCAAGCGCAACTGGGTCCGCCCGGATACGCTGCCTACCCCCACCCCGGAGGAAGGCTACGAGTTTCACTGGGTTCGCGTCAGCACCCGTGGTGAGGCTGATCCCATGAACGTTTCTCTCAAACTTCGTGAAGGTTGGGAACCCGTCAAAGCGTCGGATCACCCGGAAATTTTCGTTGCCGGTATCGAAAATGACCGTTTCAAGGACAACATCCTGATTGGTGGCCTGCTGCTCTGTAAAGCCCCCGTCGAACTGGTGCAGGATCGCAATGAGTTCTTCCTTGGAGAATCCACGAACCAAATCCGGTCTGTCGATAACAATCTCATGCGCGAAAACGACCCTCGCATGCCGCTCTTTAACGAGCGCAAAACGAAGGTGAGTTTTGGCAAAGGTACTTAATTTTTGGAGTTCTGAAAATGGCATATCCCACCGTTTCTGCTCCCTACGGCTTCAAGCCTGTCAACCGTGTTGATGGCATGCCGTACGCTGGTCAGACTCGTCAACTGACGATCGCCTCCGGCTACGCTGCCAACATCTTCTACGGTGACTTGGTTGAACTCGTTACGGGCGGCACCATTCAAAAGTTCACCGGCACCACCTCTGGTGCTATGGTTGGCGTGTTCGTCGGTTGCCAATACACCGACCCCTCCACCAAGCAGCCCCGCAACGCCCAATACTGGCCGAGCGGTACCGTTGCTTCGGACGCTGTTGCCTACGTGGTCGATGACCCGATGGCTCAGTTCCAAGTGGCTGTGACCAACAGCTCCAGCGAAGTGGTCGATACCACCACCATCGCTGCTCGTGGCGCAAACATGTCCGTGGTTCAAGGCACCGGCAACACCAACACTGGCGACTCCGCTCAGTCCGTGTTGGCTGGTTCTGAGGCTACGACTGCCACCCTCCCGATCCGTGTGATCGACGTGGTTCCTGCCACGAAGACCGCTACGGGCTACCCCGAAATTCTGGTGAAGCTCAACACTCACCAGTACAACAGCACCACCGGCGTCTAAGGAGTAGATCATGGCAATTTCTCGTGCCCAGTTGATGAAGGAACTCCTGCCCGGCTTGAACGCGCTGTTTGGTCTGGAGTACAAGAAGTACGGCGAAGAACACAAGGAAATCTTTGAACAAGAGAGCTCCGAGCGTTCGTTTGAAGAAGAGACCAAGCTCTCTGGCTTCAGCGCCGCACCGGTGAAGAACGAAGGTTCTGCACTGGCGTATGACAATGCTCAGGAAGCATGGACTGCACGTTACGTGCACGAGACCATCGCTATGGGTTTCTCGCTGACCGAAGAGGCCATCGAAGACAACCTGTACGATTCTCTGTCCAGCCGCTACACCAAGGCACTGGCCCGCGCCATGGCTTACACCAAGCAGGTCAAAGCCGCCTCGATCCTGAACCAAGGTTTCGCTGGTGGCCCCACCTACGGTGACGGCCAGACCCTGTTCTCGACCGCCCACCCGCTGATCTCCGGCGGCACCAACAGCAACCGCCCCACCGTCGCCGCCGACCTGAACGAGACTTCTCTGGAAGCCGCCGTTATCCAGATCGCTGGTTGGACGGATGAACGCGGTCTGCTGATCGCCGCCAAGCCGCGTAAGCTGATCGTTCCGCCGAGCTTGCAGTTCGTCGCTGAGCGTCTGCTGAAGACCGAGCTGCGTGTCGCTACCGCTGACAACGACATCAACGCTCTGAAGTCGATGGGTTCCATCCCCGAAGGCTATACCGTCAACCACTACCTGACGGATACCAACGCTTGGTTCCTGCTGACCGACGTGCCCAACGGCCTGAAGCACTTTGTCCGTACGCCGATGCAAACCGGCATGGACGCTGACTTCGACACCGGCAACAGCCGCTACAAGGCCCGCGAGCGTTACAGCTTCGGCGTGTCTGACCCGCTGGGTATCTTCGGTTCTCCCGGAGCCTAAGCAGGACGAGAAAAAGGCCCCTTGTGGGCCTTTTTCTTTTTGTGTGGATCGGTTATATTCACACCAATCCGGGGTTCCCGGTGTTCTGACCAGTCCCGGCTGGACGACATGCAGACAGAGCACCTACATCACTCGCATGTGAGGATCAAATGGCTAACACCACCTTCCAAGGCCCCGTTCGTTCTGAAGGCGGCTTCCAAACCATTACCAAGAACGCCACCACCGGTGCCGTTACTGTGACTGCCACCTTTGGCGCTGCCACCACGGTCAACGATCTGACCGCTGCTGACGTTGTGATTTTCTCCGGCCTGCCCACCACCGACCCGGTTGTTGCTGGCCAGCTGTGGAACGACGCAGGCACGCTCAAAGTCTCCGCTGGCGCTTAATAGGAGCCCGCCATGGCTATGCAAACCGACGTCAAAGCCGTATCACTCGCTGCGTCTGGCACGGCAGCTCCTGCGCGTGCCCGTCTTCGCGGCGTGATCATTGAGCCCGGCACCAGCGCCGGTAGCGTGGCCTTCAAAAACGGGGGCTCTGGCGGTACCACGGTGCTGACGGTCAACACTGTGGCGAACGGCGAGCCGTTCAATTGCCTCATCCCCGCCGAGGGCGTACTGTTCGAGGCCGACATCTATGTCGTGCTGACAAACGCAAAAGCGACGGTGTTCTATGCCTAAATCTCCAGCATGGCAGCGTGCCGAAGGTAAAGACCCCAAGGGCGGCTTGAACGCCAAGGGGCGTGCGTCTGCGAAGAAGCAGGGCATGAACCTCAAACCTCCGGCTCCCAAACCCAAGACCAAAGCCGACGCTGGCCGCAAAGCCAGCTTCTGTGCGCGCATGTCCGGGATGAAGGAAAAGCTGACAGGCGAGAAGGCCAAGAAAGACCCGAACTCCCGGATCAACAAGAGCCTGCGGGCTTGGAACTGCTGAGGTTTGGCAGATGGAAATCATGCTTTGGAACGTCATCCTCTCATTCATTTCTGGCCTGATCCTGTGGTTGATCAAGGCCCAGTGGGATGAGATCAAGCGTGTACAGATTTTGGTGAACAAGACCCGCGAGGAAGTCGCCAAGGAGTACGTGACCAAGGTGGAAGTGCACGCGGACATCAACCGAGTGCTGGACCGCCTTGACAGGTTGGACGTAAAACTCGATCGTTTGATGGAGTCGAAGCATGCCGAGCGTCAGTAAGAAGCAACACAATTTCATGGCAGCGGTGGCCAACAACCCCGCATTTGCCAAGAAAGCAGGAGTCCCACAGTCTGTGGGAAAAGAGTTCACACAGGCCGACAAGGGCCGCAAATTTGCGAAAGGTGGTGACACTATGGCAACCAAGGACATGAAACAAGCTCTGGCCGCACATGCAGCCAAACCCGCCTCCAAGGCTCACAAAGGTCTGAAGACCGGCGGCGCGGTGTTCCGCAAGGCTGCTGACGGTATTGCTCAGAAGGGCAAGACCAAGGGCAAGCAGATCGCCATGCAGAAGGGCGGGATGTGCAAATGAAAAAGGGCTATGCCGACGGCGGCATGTTCCGCGAGGGCATGCCCGTGCCGCAAGACATTGACGGCGCATCTGTGACGCCCGGCCCCAAGCGCCCGGCCATGAAGCGTGCCACACCCCCCATGAAGCGCCCTGCCCCCAAAGGCGGTGGCATGTTCCGTGAGGGTATGCCGGTGCCGCAAGACATCGACGGCGCATCCGCCAAGCCCTACAAAAAGGGTGGCAGCGTGGGCTCCGCTTCGCGGCGTGCTGACGGTATTGCCCGCCAAGGCAAGACCAAGGGGCGGATGCTGTGATGGCGAGCCGTGGCATGGGAGCAATCCGCGAGGACAAGATGCCTCGCGGCAAAACCATGCGCCGCAAGGATGGTGACAAGTTCACCATGTACGCGGAAGGCGGGGAAGTGTGGGACAAAGCCCGACCGAAAGGTCTGGGTAAGCCCAAGAAGCTCTCCCCTGCCAAGAAGGCCAGCGCCAAGGCTATGGCCAAAGCAGCGGGGCGTCCGTACCCTAACCTCGTTGACAACATGCGGGCAGCGAAAAAATGACCACTTCAGGCACTTCCAGCTTCAACCTTGACTTCACCGAAATCGCGGAGGAGGCGTGGGAGCGTGCCGGTCGTGAGATGCGTTCTGGCTACGACTTGCGCACTGCGCGTCGTTCCATGAACCTGATGACGATCGAGTGGCAGAACCGTGGCATCAACATGTGGACGATCGACGAGGGCGCAGTCAACCTCGTCAAGGGGCAGGCGGAGTATGACCTGCCAGCGGACACCATCGACCTGATGGACCACGTGATCCGCACCGGTGCGGGGAACGTGTCCACACAGTCTGATCTGGCCATCACCCGTATCAGCTCCTCGACCTACGCCACGATCCCCAACAAGCTCCAGCAGGCCCGCCCGATCCAAGTGTGGGTCCGCCGCCTGCGCGATGAGCCCAAGATCGTCGTTTGGCCGATCCCCGACCAAGGCACTGAGGCGAGCCCGTACTACGTGTTCAAGTATTGGCGCATGCGCCGTATTGAGGACGCCGGGTCCGGTGTACAGACGCCCGATGTGAACTTCCGCTTCTTGCCCTGTCTCGTGGCCGGGCTGGCGTATCACATCGCCATGAAGGTGCCCGAGCTGGCACCGCGCATTGACATGCTCAAGGCCGCGTACGAGGAGCAGTTTGACCTCGCCGCAGGGGAAGACCGGGAAAAGGCCGCTGTGCGGTTTGTGCCGCGCAGGGCGTACATCGGGGGTGCCTGATGGGTAACCGGTACGCATCCAGTAAACAGGCGATCGCTATATGCGACCGCTGTGGATTTCGCTTTCGCTTGCGGGAGCTGCGTACCCTCATCATCAAGACCAAGCAGGTCAACATGTTGGTGTGCTCCGAGTGCTGGGAGCCGGACCAGCCGCAGTTGCAGCTGGGTATGTATCCTGTGGACGATCCGCAGGCCCTGCGTAATCCACGCCCGGACAACACCTACGCGCAATCTGGCGCGTTGGCCAACGGGTCGATCGGTGAAGGTAGTCGCAACATCCAGTGGGGCTGGAACCCTGTGGGTGGGGCGCGTGGGTTTGATTCCGCATTGACACCAAACAACTTGGTTGCGACGGGTCAAGTTGGTATAGTACAGATAGTCACATCGTAAGGAGCCCATGATGGCAACGAAGCAAGCTCAAGGTAGTGCCCCGATCCAGAAAGGCCCCAGCAAGGGTAATCCGGGCAAAACGAACGAGAACATGAAATCCATGGGCCGTAACCTCGCAAAGGTCGCTGCTCAGAAGCGCGGAGGCTGATATGTCTGGCAAGATCAAATCGTTCAAGATGCAACCTGCGGGTGAAGTGTCGCCCAAGCAAGACGCCAAGGAGACGAAGACCGTCATCGCCAACAAGCGAGTGGACGACTATGCCCCTGTCAAAACCAGTGGTATCAAGATTCGCGGTACCGGCGCAGCTACCAAAGGCACGATGGCCCGTGGCCCGATGGCGTAAGGTAAGACATGAACTACACCGAGCTGTGCAATAACATCGCGGACATCTGTGAAAACACGTTCACAGCGGATGAGTACGCCATGTTTGCTCAACAGGCCGAGCAAAAAATTTACAGTACGGTGCAGCTTGCCAACCTGCGCAAAAACGTCACAGGGACTCTGACGGCCAGCAACAAGTATTTGCAAGCACCGACAGACTTCCTGTCTACGTACTCGCTCGCGGTTGTTGATGGGGGCGGTGACTATCACTACCTGCTCAACAAGGACGTGAACTTTATCCGTGAAGCATATCCAAGCTCCAGCGGCACCGGCCTGCCAAAGCACTATGCCATTTTTGGCCCGCGATCTGACGAGCCAAATGAGCTTTCGTTCATTGTTGGTCCGACGCCCGACGCGGCGTATGTTGTTGAGCTGCACTACTACTTCTACCCCGAGTCGATTGTGACGGCGGGCACGACGTGGTTGGGTGACAACTTTGACTCCGCGCTGCTTAATGGCGCGTTGGTTGAAGCAATTAGGTACATGAAGGGTGAGCCTGATCTGGTCAAGGTTTACCAAGACATGTATGTTCAAGCCATTGCCCTGCTCAAGAACTTGGGTGACGGTAAACAACGCATGGATGCCTACCGTGATGGGCAAGTCCGTATTCCAGTTAACTGATAGGAGGCCAGCATGGCTATTTCTCAAGCAATGACCACCAGCTTCAAAGTTGGCCTTTTGAACGGCGACTTTGACTTCGGCACCGGCACCTCGCAGGTGTTCAAGATCGCGCTGTTCACCAGCGCAGCAAGCCTGGGCGCAGCAACCACTGCGTACACCACCAGCAACGAAGTGACTGGCACCGGCTATACCGCAGGCGGACAGACTCTGACCATCTCTGCTGTGCCCACCTCGTCTGGTACGACCGCGTATCTGGATTTCTCTGACGTGACGTGGACAAGCTCTACGATCACTGCTCGTGGCGCTTTGATCTATCTGGCCAACGGCACCACCAATCCGTCTGTTGCCGTTCTGGATTTTGGCGCTGACAAGACCTCCACTGCCGGTGACTTCACGATCCAGTTCCCGACCGCTGACGCTTCCAACGCCATCATCCGCATTGCTTGATAGGAGTTCGTAATGGCGCTTGTTCTCAAGGACCGAGTTAAAGTAGTTTCCACGTCTACCGGCACAGGCACCATTACGCTTGGTAGCGTAGCTACTGGCTTTCAAGATTTTTCCGTTATTGGCAACGGAAACACAACTTACTACACAATTGCTGATCAATCCGGCAATGACTGGGAAGTTGGTGTTGGCACATACAGTTCTTCTGGAACTACACTGTCGCGTGACACGGTCCTTTCGTCAAGTAATGGCGGAGCACTTGTAAATTTTGGCGTTGGAAATAAAGACGTTTTTGTGACCTACCCAGCAGAGGTGGCGCAGCTTCCCGATATACAAGAGTTCAGCACGCCGGGTACATCAACATGGACAAAACCGGCTGGCGCAAAGCTGGTTCATGTCCTTGTTTATGGCGGCGGCGGCGGCGGCGGAAGCGGTCGTTACAACGTCAGCGGCAACGCATCGGGAGGCGGCGGTGGCGGCGCAGGAAGCCGCATCGAAACGCTTTTTGATGCTTCAATGTTCGGCGCAACAGAAGTTGTTGTCGTTGGAGCCGGTGGAACTGGGGGAGCCGCGCAATCTGCGTCAGGAACGAACGGAAACGCAGGATCATTAGGATCAACAAGTTCTTTTGGATCTTTGGTTTATGCGTTTGGTGGCGGTGGTGGCGCTGGCGGCAGTACGGGAGCATCTAGTGGTGGGGCTGCTGGAGCAGCAAACGGTGAAATTGGCGCTAACGCGAACAGTTTTTCACCTATTGGCGCAAGCGGCGCATCTTCCAACAGCAATTCAACCGGCGGAACAGCAAACTCTGGCGGCTTGCGTGGTGGTGGCGGCGGTGCTGGTGGAGGATACGCATCACTTGTTATCGGAAATCAGGCTGGCGGTTCCGGTGGTGCAGGTGGGGCGCTGCTTAAGCGCCAGTCCCCAACTGTGTCGCCATATTCTGGCGGAGGCGGAACAGCAGGATCAAACGGGACGCCTGGAAACGGATCAAATTCCTCAAACTACTATTTTGGCGGAGATGGTGGTGGCGGCGGTGCTTCTGCGACAACCGGCATTGCCGTGACCGATGGCGGAACTGGCGGGTTCCCAAGTGGTGGCGGCGGTGGTGGCGGGTCAAACTCACTTGGCCCGTCAGGCGCAGGCGGAAATGGCGGCGATGGGTTGGTTCGGATTATTTCTTGGTAAGGGGGCATCATGCCTAAGCAATTTCTACTGAACCCGGATGGCAGCATTCCTGCCCGCACCAATGTCGAGTTGTTACAAGCCGAAGGCATCCCGCTGGTAATGCCGACACCGATGCCGCGAGAGCCGGGCATGGTGGCTGTGGAGCAAGAACCCGAGCAAGATGCTAATGGCGTTTGGCGTCAGGTTTGGACGCTGGAGCCAGCGCCAGAACCAAAGTTTGAGGTTGAACATACCATAAATGTTTTGACAAGTCTGACTGATGAACAAAAGTCAGCGATATTGAACATTTTGACTCAGCAGGCTTAAAAAGTGTTTGGGTTTTTTCCGTTTGCCGCTGGAGCATTTGCCGATTCCGGGGCGGCAACGGTAAGTCCCAGCGTAATCGTTTCTGTTGCTGGCGTTTCCGCAATTGGAGAGGTCGGAACAGTCATCATCCCCAACGAGCTAGTGCGAGTCACTGGCGTGTCCGCCACAGGTCAAGTTGGCACCGTCGTAATCGCAGAGGGCGCGGGCGTCGTCGTACAGCCAACTGGCGTTTCCGCCACAGGGCAGGTTGGTACGGTTTCGGTTCTTGCGCAGCAGTTCGTCACTGTGCCCGTCACGGGTGTAGAGGCAGCAGGCGCTGTTGGTGACGTGGCTGTTGCTGGAGGCGCAACTGTTGACGTTACCGGTGTGCAGGCTACCGGAGAGACTGGCACGGTCACGGTTATCGAAGGACAAGGCGTTGATGCACCCGTTACCGGCGTTCAGGCGACTGGTGAGGTTGGCACGGTCACAATCATTGAAGGTCAGGGCGTTGAAGTTCCGGTTACTGGCGTGTCCGCATCTGGCTTTGTTGGCACCGTCTCCGTTACAGGAACGGCCAATGTCTTCCCAACAGGCGTTGTTGGTTATGGGCTGGTCGGGACTGCGAACGTCTGGGGCTGGGTGGATGACACGCAGAACGCGGATTGGCAGATAATCAACAATACGCAAGCGTCCGACTGGACACAGATTCCAACATAAGGAGCCATCATGGCGTACTCATCTCTACTTGGCCTTCTCCTGCCCGATACCGGCTCTTTGTCTGGTACGTGGGGTACGGCTGTCAATGACCAAATCACTTCCTTGCTGGATGCTGCGGTAGCTGGAACCACGACGCTTTCAACGGATGCGGATGTCACGCTGACGGACACGCAGGGCGTTGCCAACCAAGCGCGTCAAGCCATTCTGCTCTGCACTGGCGCTCGCACGGTGACGCGCAACATCACTGCTCCAGCAAGAAGCAAGGCGTATATTGTTGTGAACGCCACGAGCGGCGGTCAGGCTGTTGTGATTCGAGGCGCTGGTCCGACATCTGGCGTGAGCATTGCCAACGGAACACGGGCTTTGGTGGCTTGGACTGGCAGCGATTTTGCCGTGGTTGCCGCCAACCAAGTTGCCTTGGCGGATGTGACCGGGCTTGGGGCTGGTGTTGCCACGTTCTTGGCCACGCCGTCGAGCGCAAACCTAGCTGCGACGGTCACTGGTGAGACTGGCTCTGGCGCTCTGGTGTTTGGGACTGCTCCGACCATTTCCGACGCCACCTTCACCGATGGCTACACGGAAGAAACCGTGACCGCAAACAGCAGCACGGCGTACACGATCAACCTTGCGAATGGTACGGTGCAATTTATCACCATGACCGGCAACTGCACGTTCACATTCCCAACGCCAACGGCAGGAAAGAGCTTCAGCTTGTTTTTGAAGCAAGACGGAACCGGAAGTCGCACAGCCACTTGGCCGGGTACGGTTCTTTGGCCGTATGGCATCAGCCCCACTCTGACAACCACCATCAATAAGACGGATCGGTTTGTGTTTACCGCTGATGGCACCAACTGGTTTGGTTCTGTTGCGGGCCAGTCCTACTAAGGAGCTGCCATGTTTGCAGCAAACTCAGTAGCAATCAACACTCCGGGGCAAAACTGGTTTCAAAAAACCCCCGTTACGGGCGCAACATTTGATAGCGTTGCTGCGTACGGAAAGGGTGTTTATCTGCTTGGCGGGGGGACGGCTTATTTAGCAACATCCACGGATGCGAATACGTGGGTTCTGAACTCGGGATTGCGGGATCCAGTTCTCACAAACGGCAGCACAATAAGGGGTTTGGTTTACGCTGAGTCGCTTGGGTACTTTATTGCAGGAAGCAGCCAAGGCGGAGTTGCAACAAGTACGGATGCTGTGACTTGGATAAATAGAACTTCTGGCCTGTCGTCTACCGGATGGAGCGGAAGTTCCATCAACACATTTGTATGGAACGGATCGCAGCTTTTGGCGTTTGGGGATGTTGGAAAAGTTGCAACAAGCGCCGACGGCATTACGTGGTCATACAAAGGCGTTATGAGCACTTTGGCCGGATGGGCTGTTGGTGCTGGTCCGTTTATTTCATCCTACTCTGCGGCATACAACGGATCTACCTACATGGCTGTTGGGTATGGATCCATTGCTGAGTGTGCAACCTCTCCAGATGGCACCACATGGACAAATAGGCCGGGCTTAAATTCTGTTCTTTCTGGATCAATCCCTAGAAGCGTTGCATGGTGCCCGACAATAAGCAGGTGGCTTGTTGGCACAACCGACGGTAAACTTGCGTCTAGCACGGATGGCGCATCTTGGTCGTTGTTAACAACCCCTGCGGCAGGTGCGCAAATAAGGTGCATCCAAACTGTTGGGGGGTATATTTTTGCGCTTTGCTCAAACAAACTGATGTCAAGCGTAGACGGAATTAACTGGTCAAGCACAACAAATGCTTCTGGTGCTGCGCTAGGAGTAAACGGAAACTTGATGTTCACCAATGCGTTTAAGGTGTCCGCATGACGCCAAAAATCGCAACAGGAATCATCCTTTGGTACATGAACCTTTGGGGGTTCCTGGGCGTGACTACGCCATGGCGTCAAATCTACGTCAAGGCTGGTTACGAGGGTGCTGAGTGGTTGCTGCGCCATGAGCGCAAGCATCTTGAGCAGATGGATCGAGATGGCTGGGCAATGTTTCATCTGAAGTACCTGTTCTGGATGCTTCGCTATGGCTACTGGAACAACCCCTACGAAATTGAAGCTCGTGCAGCGGAGGCTAACCATGTTTGACATGATTGGTGGTGGTGTACTTGGCGGCCTGATTGGCGGCGCGTTTCGTCTTGTCCCAGAGGTAATCAAGTTCTTTGACAAGAAGAACGAGCGTCAGCACGAGCTGGCCATGTTTGACAAGCAGTGCGATCTTGAGAAGGTCCGAGGGCAACAGAAGCTCGAAGAGATTGGAGCACAGCGTGACATGGCTGTTGACGTTGGGGTGCTGGACGCCTTCAAGTCTGCGATTGATCAGCAGACAGAAATGGTCAAAGCAGCCGGTGGCAAGGTGGCCGCGTTGAGCGCATCTGTCAGGCCGGTCATGACTTACTACCTTTTGCTTCTCTATGGGGTGGCAAAAGTCGCATCCATTTTGCTGGCCTATTCGGCAGGTCAGCCCATGCTTGAGGTCTTGAAGGCCGCATGGACAACTGACGACATGGCTCTGCTGTCTGGTGTTGTGAACTACTGGATACTGGACCGCACGCTGACGCGCCGGGGGCTGGCATGAACCTAGACCTCGCCGACGAGCTTTGCCGCCGATTTGAGGGCCTCCACAGGGTTGGGCCTGATGGTCTGATCTACCCATACATCTGTCCGGCTGGGTACCCGACTCAGGGATACGGGACTGTTTACCGTCCAGACGGGCGCAAGGTAACGATGCAGGATCCTCCAATTACGCGGGAGACTGCTGAGCAGTGGCTCAGGTACGAGCTTCTGAACACCTATGCGCCTGGCGTTATTCGACAGTGCCCAGGTCTTTTGCCGCTTGCGCTGCTTGAGAAGGACTGGCGCAAGTTCAATGCCATTGTGGACTTTGCCTACAATTTAGGCGTTGGGCGGTTGCAGACCAGCACATTGCGTAGGAAAATCAACTCCCAAGACTGGGAGGGCGCAAAAGAGCAACTTATGCTCTGGGTTCGCGGCGGCGGACGGGTGCTCCCAGGGTTGGTCAGGCGGCGTCAGGCCGAATGCTTACTCATGGATTGACCGATGCCACTCAAGAAATTCGTCCTAAAGCCCGGAGTGAACCGGGAAAACACACGGTACACCACTGAGGGAGGGTGGTATGACTGCGACAAAATCCGCTTTCGCCAGGGCACGCCTGAAAAGATCGGTGGCTGGCAGCGGATTTCCAATGAAACCTTCACTGGCATTTGCCGCTCATTGTGGAACTGGGTGACTCTGGCCGGGCAAAACCTGCTTGGGGTTGGCACAAACACCAACTTCTATATTGAGCAGGGTGGCGCGTACAACGACATCACGCCGCTGAGAAAAGCCAGTACGGGCGTTGTTTTTGACACGACAAGTGGCTCTGCGGTTGTAACTGTGACCGATGTTGGTCATGGCGCTCAGGCTGGAGATCCTGTTATTTTTGGCCCGGACCCCATTAACGTTGGCGGTCTGAACATGGCTGGCAACTTCACGGTTACGGAAGTCCTGACGGCTGACACCTACACCGTTACTGCTGCATCCAATGCAACATCAACCGCAACGAGTGTTGGCTCCTACGACGCAGACTACCCCCTTCCTCCTGGTGCGGAATACGCCATTCCCTTGGTTGGATGGGGCGCAGGCGGATGGGGCAACGGAGACTGGGGCATTGGAGCGTCATCCACCAGCGCGATGAGGCTTTGGAGTCAGTCCAACTTTGGCGAAGACTTGGTGTTTGGCCCTCGTGGAGGCGGCATCTATTACTGGGATGCGTCGGCGGGGCTGGGGGCTCGCGCCGTAGAGCTGTCTACGCTTCTTGGTGCCTCTGACGTTCCGGTCGTACAGAACTTTGTTCTCGTCTCAGATATCAGCCGTTTTGTTTTTGCCCTTGGCGCAAACGAGATCGGCTCGTCTGTACAAGACCCCATGCTGGTTCGCTGGTCGGATCAGGAAGACGCAACAAACTGGTCTCCTTCCGCAACGAATCAGGCCGGGTTTCTGCGCCTGTCCAGCGGCTCCGAAATCATCACGGCCAAGCAGGCCCGTCAGGAAATCTTGGTTTGGACGGATTCTTCCTTGTATTCGTTCCAATACCAAGGCGCGCCAGTAGTATGGGGCGCTCAAATTGTGGGCGACAACATTTCTATTGCCGGGCAAAACTCGGTTGCATACGCCAACGGTGTTGCGTTCTGGATGGGCAATGACAAGTTTTACAAGTACGACGGTCGTACTCAGACGCTGCGCTGCGACTTGCGCCAGTATGTTTACGGTGATATCAATCGTGATCAGTTTGCTCAGGTCTGCGCTGGCACGAACGAAGGCTTCAACGAGGTGTGGTGGTTCTATTGTTCCGCCAACTCAAACCAAAACGACAGGTACGTTGTCTACAACTACCAAGAGGACATTTGGTTCTATGGTGAGTTGGCGCGTTCTGCGTGGCTTGATTCCGGCCTGCGCTCCTACCCCTTGGGTGCAACGTACCTTAACAACATCGTGAACCACGAAGTTGGTGTTGATGATGAAACCACGGAAACGCCAGCCCCCATTTCGTCCTTCATCACTAGCGCCGAGTTTGATTTGGACGACGGGCACAACTTCATGTTTATCTGGCGGATGCTGCCGGATGTGACGTTCCGTGGGTCTCAGACTCAGAACCCTCAGATTACTATGACTTTGTACCCACTCAAGAACTCCGGCTCTGGGTACACAACCCCCGGGTCTGTTGGCGGGGAAAACTTTGCCACCGTCACTCGGTCTCAGTCGTTCCCGGTAGAAGAATTTACTGGGCAAGTATTTACGAGGGTGCGTGGTAGGCAGCTTGCCGTCAAGGTGGAGAGCTTTGGACTCGGAACAACGTGGCAGCTGGGCTCTCCGCGTCTTGACATGCGCCCGGATGGGAGACGATAAATGACGGCCATCATCCAGCAGATTGAGCCGCCAGCACTACCGTTGGCGACGGATAGGTATGAGCGCCCGTATCAAGACCAGCTCAACAACGTCCAGCGGCTGTTCTACAACCGTCTGACCAGCACGGTCAACAGCGTAGTGGGGCAGGATGGGGGCAAGAACCTCCAGTTCCCGCACGCCATGCTGATGAGCGATCAAGACCAAGCCAACGCAGGCGTTACGTCTGAGAACTTGGTCACATACAACGTGCCGGTGCTTCAGCAGGCCATCGAGGTGCGAAACGGGTCGCAAATCTGGTTTGACCAGACTGGGCAATACCTTGTGACGTTCAGCTTGATGTTCACCAATCGGGGCAACGCAGCCCAAGAAATTGAGGTCTGGGCCAAAAGCGATGGGACCAACTACCCGCTGAGCAACACGCGCCTTGACATCGCAGCGCGTAAAAGCCTCTCGGTATGGGCGCACGCTGTCGCCACGATTACCGGCATCTTCACGGTCACGGACCCTGATACAAACTACCTGTCGATCGCGTGGTGGTCTGACGGGCCGGATGTGTTCTTGGAGTCGTACCCAGAAGGCATCAACCCGACCAGACCCGCTATCCCTTCAGTGATCCTGACGGTGAACTTCGTATCGCGTCTCCCGTAAACGTCGCATGGTTTGAGGTTGATCCGCCCCGCGCAGTGCGCGATACTACGTGTCCCTTCAACTGAGGTGCACCATGGACGACATAGAACTTTTCAACCGGCTGGCACGGATCGCCCGCCCCGCGCACACGGACTACGTACCCGTCGAAACACTGGACATCCCCCTGCCAGAGACCGGGCTGGACAGCATGGATGGGCTGATGCTCTCCATCTTCTACTCGGACATCTACGGGGTGCCGGAGGCGGTGGCCAAAGAGTTCAGCTACACCACCCCGGCTGAGCTGCTCGCCTTGATGAAACAGCACAAGACCAAAGAGCCAGCCACGATCGAAGAAGCCGTGGAGGCCGTCAAATGGTAAAGCTCGTCGATTTCCGCACTGCGTACACCAAGCAGACCGAGCTCCTTGACGACGTGCCCGCCCCGCAGCGGGTTCATTGGTTCCCCGATACATACGCCCGGGCCAAGACCGGCATGTTTTACCCGCCGCACCGGCTGGCGGACAAGGTGCTCGATCCTGAGCTCCTGAAGTCCCTACGGGAGAACCCGAGCAAAAAGACCGCGTTCATCCTAGCCGCCGGGAACGCCCACTTTGCCGGTATCCCGGCCACCCCACGTGAGTCACGGCTGACATATCAGTACAAGATGCTCCCCCTGACCTTGACGCAGGTCTACGCCGGGCGGATTGCGCAGGCGTGCGGGGCCACCGACCACATCGTCACCGACTCCTCGGCCTGCGCCAGCAGCCTCAAGGTGCTCATGGATGTACAGACGCTCATCCGACACTACGGGTTTACCCGAGTTGTTGTCCTGTCGGTGGAGGATGCGGTCAGCAATCTCGTGCTGGAGTTCTTCGGGGAGGCCAAGGCCAGCCTCACCGCCCGGCGGGAAGAAGCCGAGGGCATCGTGCCGTCCGCGTTTGACTCCAAGAACGGTAGTTTCTACGTGGGGCAGGGTGCGGTATTCGCTGTTTTTGAGTCCGACGAGTCAGACCGACCGGCTCACGCCCGCCTGCGGGGGGCCTATACGGCCAGCGAACCATGCAACAACCCCCTTGGCCAGCTTGATTCGGGGCTGGGCTTTGTTCGAGCGGCGGAAGGGGCCATAGAAATGGCTGGCATACCGGTCAGCTGGGTCCGGGTGGTAAAAACCCATGGGACCGGCACTGTGTCCAATAACAGTGCAGAACGTGCGGCGCTGACGCATTTGCTGCCGGATGGCTTCATTGCCACTTCCTATAAACCTGTCATAGGACATACAATGGGGGCCAGCGGCCTGTTGGAAACCTGCCTCTTGGTTCAGGCCATGCACGAGGGCACTGTCCCCGCCATCCCCAACCGAACGGAGGTAGACACCGTGTTCTTGTCCGACCCACAACCCCGCCCTGAAGGACTGGTGCTTTCGCTGGCAGCAGGCATGGGGAACGTGTATTCGGCAGCGGTGCTGTCTGTGGGGGATTGAAATGGCGTACGTCAACAGCAAAGAACGAAAACTCGCAATCCCCGAGATCATCACGCAAGCGCTCTCCGAAGCCAAAAAAGCCGGGGAGTTCAAAGACATACCCGTACCCGCAGCCTTGCTGGCCGTAGTGCGAGAAGGCACGATGGAAAACACCGTACTTGAGCAGATCGGGAACACGGTATTCATTAGCCATTACAGCACGGATGGTAAAGAAGTGGCTATGAGGGCGATGAACGCAGACACCGCACGAAACTACTTGGACAACTCTATTGAGTACGTTCAAAAACTAGCGGACAGCGGCGTGGTGCGTATGACCAGCGACTTCTACGACAAACGGATTTTGCAGTTGTTCAAGGCGATAGCAAACCGACCGGAGTTCGCACGTTGGGGTATGAAAGTGACGCGGGTAGCTGATGGGCGTATGCGTGCGTACATCGTGATGAATAAGGGTACTTGATATGTCGTTTGTGGTGGACTTCGTTGAGGACGTAGGTAGCGCCGTTGGTGACGTCATTGAGACTGTTGGTGGGGCCGTCGTTGACGTCGTTGATTTCGTTGTTGAAGACATTATTGAACCTGTGGTTGACACAGTAGGTAACGTCATCCAAGCGGCCCTCGATGATCCAATCAAAACGATCGCGCAGATTGCAGCAATCGCCACTCAGCAGTATTGGGCGCTCCCCCTTATCGAAGGGGCTGACGTGGCTATTGCCGGAGGCGACCTTGGGGATGTCCTTGAAGCCACTGCCAAAGCCGCTGTGATGCAGGCTGTCGGTTCCTACGTCGGCAACGCCGTGGGGTCGTACGTAGGAGAAATGGCTGCGGCCTCTGAATACGGGGCATCTACCGTAGGTAGTGCGACCGCCCTATCACAAGCGAAGCTGTTGGCCCTGCAAGAAGCTGGCATGGCTACAAGTTCTGCGTTGGCGGCGCAAATTGCTGGGTCTGCGGCTGGGGCCGCTGCCGTTGCGGTGGTTAGCGGGCAAGACCCACTCAAAGCCGCGCTGACCGGCGGTGTTGGCGCTGCGGTGCCTGCTGTACTCGGGCAAGTGTCTGGGTTCAAACAACTGCCTAACGCCGCACAAAAAATCATTGAGTCAGCGGTGTTTACCGAGTTGTCAGGCGGCGACGTGTCTGCTGGCGTTATCAACGCTGCAATCGCTGCGACTGGCCTGACTACGGACATCATCAAGCAGCTCGACCCTGACGGCAAGCTCTCGCGCACGCAGGTTGCTATCCTGTCCGACGTACTTATGGGTACCGCATCCGCTGCGCTAACTGGGGGCGACCCCTCCTCCGCTGTGCGTGCGGCAATGCTCAGCGCAGGCTCTAAAGCGCTTGGCGATGTGATTACCGGCGCGTTCAAGGACAGCACGTCGTCTACTGATGCGGCCATGGCCGCGTACAAGGAAAAGGTAGCAGCGCTTGAGGCCAACCAAGAGGAGCAAAAGACAGCCGCTGCCGACTACAACAACATGGCCGCGCAGCTCAACGTGCGGATCGAAGAACAGAAACGGCTGGCCGAAGCCGCACAGTCCGCGATTGACGCCTACAACGGCAACAAGACTCAAGCCAACTACGACGCCGCGATGGCCGCGAAACGCGCTGCGGACGAGTACACCACGTCACTTAACAAAGACTACGCCGAGTTCTTCCGACCCAAGCTGCAAGAGTACAACACCAAGCTGGCCAACTTGCAAGCCAAGCACGACGAGTTTGTTCTGGGGTACACCAAGGCATCGGAAGAAGTCAAAACGTCGGTTGACAAGCTGACCCAAGCGCTGGACCCCATCTACTTCAACAGCAACCGTGCGTTTGTGGAGGCCATGAACCCCGAGTTCAACGCCGACGAGTACATCAAGGTCAACGGCCTCAAGCCCGGCGAAGACGCCTACGAGCACTTCCTGAACGTCGGGCAGTTCCGTGGGTTACCCACCAACGCCGAAGAAGCACAGGCACTGGCAAAGCCGGATGCTCAAGGGGTTGTTGATAAGCCGAAAGCCGCACCAGCGGCCAATGACGTGTTTGATGGTAGCAAGTTCTCAACGACTGCCGCCGCCCAGAAAGCCGCAGCCGCTGCGGGCAAAGAGTTCTTCACTGACAAGTCCGGCAACACGTATCAAATCCTGACCGATAGCGCAGTCAAGGACAAGATCAAGTCCGCCACGAGCTTTGGCGAGGCGTTTGCCATGGCACGGAAAGCCTACGGCTCCGATGGTACGTTCGAGTGGACCAACCCCGACACCGGTAAAACAACGTCGTTCTCTACCCAGACCAAGACCGAAGCCGCCGCCGCGAGCAACGCCGGATCGTTGGTGAAGGTCGATAGCGCGGTTACCGACTACGTGTCCAACAAGATTCTGGGCAACATCTCAGACTTCAAGAACTTCAATCCGGCGGACCTGTCTAAGCAGGAATACGCCGCGTTCATCAACTCGTACCTCAACGCCAGCAACGCGCAGCGCCAGCAGATGCTCAAAGGTGCGGATGGCATGACATACAACGTCATCGCCAACGTGCTTAAAGACGCCCCGCAGATGATTCAGCAGGGTGCAAACGCCCCCACTGCTATACAGGCCAGCGGTGAGCTCAAGGCTTCGGACTACACCAACTACCTGCAAGTTGTTAAGACGGGCCTTAACACTGCGGCCAGCGATATTGCGTCGCTTGGCGTGCGTGGGTTGCAGGTTCTGGGGCAGGCAATCGGTGCTGACACCCCTACGCTTTCTGCCGCACAAGAACTCCTGACCTCCGGGCGTGACCGAGAGATGTCCAAGCTAGTGGGTAATGAGCGCGTCGTTGCGGCTGGCCTTGCCGCCGGTATTGAGTCTGCGGCTTCTTGGATGATTGGTGGCCCCGCTACCAGCATCGCATCGCTTGGCGCGATCGCGGCCAACAACTCGTGGATTGAGGGTACGAACGCGGTCATCGACTCCCGGGGCTATGCGTATGCCAACGAAGCCGAAGCCAAAGCGAACGGGGTGTTTACCTACCGCAAACTGACGACACAGGAAAACGCACTACGCACTGCGCTCATGGCGTCTCTTGAAGTTGCTGGCGAGGCGGTCGGGGTGCCGGGCATGTCCAAGCTGATGAAGGGGTTGCCTATTGGTGGCTCTGCGGGAGACATCGCTACTGCGGTCAAAAACTACGCGCTGGGCACCGGCAACGAAGTGCTATCTGAAATCGCCACAACTACCGCCCAGATGGCAGTGGACAAGATCGCGTCGTTTGGTCTGGGCCAGAACGCCACTTGGGCAGATTACGCCAAGGCCCTTCAAGATACAACACTGTCCACGATCGTGGCGGTCGGCACCAGCGGCTCCATGGCTACGGTGCGTAACAACCTGAATACCGCTGCGGGCATCATCCAAGAACGCGCAGATGCCGCAAGCAATGTGCTGCCACTCACCTACAACAGCGTCGTAGCAAAAGATGCTACGGGTAAGGACGTTACGTTTGCCGAACTCCTGACGGCACAAAACGTCGCCAACTTCAGCGACCTTGCAACCGCCAACGCGTTCAAGGAATTGACGCCTACTGTGGACCTGAACGCGTATGTGTCGCTGGGCGATAACGTCAAGACCACGCTGGGCGACCTGTTTGCCGAAGCCAAAACTGTGGCGAATGAATCGTTCCTTAGCGAAGCGGCGGTGGCCGAGATCATGCGCCAGCAAGACTTCAAGCCGGTGAACGTGGACCTCTCGCAGTTTGTGGGCAAGCCTGCCACGGCTACAACATTCTCGACCATCAACACGTTCATTGACGAGAACAAGCTCGACGCTCAAGAAGCCATCGAGATCGCCAAGAAGGAAGGGGTCACCCTGACTGAAGCACAGGCGCAACAGTATGTGCAGCAGGGCAAGGAGACAGAGTTGTCGGCTGCGCTGGCCAAGCAGCTTGACCCGACGTCCACCACGTTTGAAGAAGCAAAGCAGTTCTTTACGGCAAAAGGGTACACCCCAACCGACGAGGAAGTTCGCCAGTTCGTTGCGGCCAGTGCAGAAACTGCGCAGCAAGAAGCGATAGCTGGGTACGTCAACCCAAGGCAAGTCACTTTTGAGGAAGCCAAGAACTACCTCATCTCTCAGGGGTACACCAACCCCACGAACGAGGAAGTTCAGCAGTTCGTTGGGCAAGTCAACGAGGCACAGCAGGCAACAAAAATTGCCGAATATGCTGACCCCAGAGTTGTTGACGTCGATGAAGTGCGCAACGCGTATGCGGCTTTGGGCCTCAAAAAGCCCACGCAGGAGGACGTGCAAAAGCTGGTCGGCGTATACGCCGAAAAAGACCTTGCAGGTAAGGCCAAGGAAAACCTTGACCCTGCGCGGTACAACGCCATCATGGCGCAGCTCGACGAGCTGTCCGTAGGTGCAAGTAAAGAGACGCTTGACGCAATCGCGCTGGTAAAGAGTGATCTAAACGCACAAATCACTGCCCTTGGTGGCGACATCCAGAAACTCGCGGAAGGGGTGACTCAGCAGATCGGCGGCGTACAGACTCAGATCGGCAACGTCCAAACGGCGCTTGAAGCCGCTATCGCCGATGCGAAAGCAGCGGGCCTCCAAGGCGACCAAGCACTACAAGCGGCAATCGACAAAGTTGCTGGTGACCTCGGCACCACGAAAGCTGATCTGTTGTCGCAGATGGGCACGACTGAGGCCCAGCTTCGTTCGGACTTCGCTACGCAGATCGGGCAGGTGCAGACCCAGCTCGGAAACGTTCAAGGAGCTCTGGAAACTGCAATCGCCGATGCGAAAGCTGCGGGCTTGAAGGGGGACGAAGCACTCCAAGCAGCCATCGACGCAGTTGCTGGTGACCTCGGCACCACGAAAGCTGATCTGCTGGCGCAGATTGGTACGACTGAGGCAGCGTTGAAGACTGAGTTTGCTACCCAGCTTGGTACCGTGCAGACTCAGATCAGCGACGTGCAGTCGGCCATCCTCGACAAGGTGGCTGCGTATGAACAGGCAGGTGTGGCCCGAGACGACGCACTGTCTTTGGCAATTACGTCGGTGGCCACAGACCTTGGCACCACGAAAACTGATCTGCTCACGCAGCTCGGCACGACGGAAGCCGCCCTGCAACAACAACTCAGTGGTATATCCGCTGACGTGCAGGCTAAGTACGATGCACTGACCGCCGAGCAAAAAGCACTGGCTGACCAGCTGCGCCAGCAAGGTGTTGACCTCAACACCGCAATCAACACCGCGACGGCCCAGATTTCCACCGACGTGCAGGCTAAGTACGATGCACTGACCGCTGAGCAAAAAGCACTGGCCGACCGACTGATGCAGCAGGGGGTTGACCTCAACAGCGCCATCCAGCAGGCCACCACGGCTATTTCCGCCGACGTGCAGGCCAAGTATGACGCCTTGTCGGCGGAGCAGAAGGCGCTGGCCACCCAACTGCAACAGCAAGGGATTGACCTCAACACGGCAATTCAGCAGGCGCAGCAGCAGACGCAGGGACAGATAGGTCAACTGGCGCAAGACGTCCAAACAAAATACGACACGCTTACCCAGAGCCAGCAGCAGTTGGCGCAGCAGTTGGCGCAGCAGGGGTTTGACCTCAACACGGCCATCGAGCTTGTACGCACCCAGACCGGTGCGGGCTTTGAGGACATTCGCACGACGCTGGCCCAGAACCAGCAGGCTACCCAGCAGGCAATCCTTGCAGAAGCTGAGCGTACCCGCCAAGCTCAGGCGGAGGAGGCCGAGCGCACTCGCCGGGCGCAAGCCGCATCCGCGCTCCAAACGCAGCGCATGGGTAACCTCAACACGATGCTGGGGATGCTGTCGCAAGCGCCGGACCTTGGTGGGCAGCAGGTTTCTGTAAAAGCCCCCGATCCGGCCAAGATTGGGTACATTTACGACTGGAGCAGCATTTTTGCCAACCCGTCGCAGGAAAAGATGTTTGCATCCCCGTACGGCTCGTACGCCCAAGGCGGTGCAGTTCGCAACGAGCTCGACGAAGTGAACGACGAGCTACTGAAGATTTTGAGGGGTTAAAAATGGATGATGATTCTTGGTTCTGGGAGTCGATCGGTATCGACCCGAGCACGACGGAAGATTACAGCAACGCGGACTCGCCATCGAACGCGGCGATTTTGCAAGAGATTGGCTACCAAGACCCGGGCATTGCGTCTACCCTGACCAACTTCCTGTCTCAGGCGGGAAGCGGGGCGCTTAATTTCCTCAAGAAGCAGTACACAAACCCGCAGACGGGGGGTGTAGATTGGCGGGCTGTCGCGGCCACCGCCGGGGGCCTGTACGGTGCGTATCAAGCCAACCGTCCGCAGGAAAAGACTGGCTACCAAGGCAAGATTCCTACCTACGAAGCCGTGCGCGAAGCCGTACCCGGTAGTCATTTTGACCCTAACCGCCGCCCCGGTAGTGGTGGACAGCGGTATTTCAGTGACGTGCGTTACGCCGCACCGGGCGAATCGGCCACCTCTGCACGTGCCGCAGCCAAGGAAGAAGCCGCCGGGCTGGCAACGCTCAACCGGGGCAACCCCGCAAACGCCCAAAATCCTACGGCCTCCGCTGCTGAGCGTGGCGCAGAATCTGACCAAGTTCGTAATGGGCGTGCAGCGGCGGAAGTCGCCAACGATCGCCCCGTACCACGGTATGCCCACGGTGGGATAACCGCACTGGCCAAGGGCGGAGTGCCGCGATATTTAGCTGGCGGAACCGATGGCATGGCTGATAAAATTCCTGCACGAATCGACGGTAGTCAGGAGGCTAGGTTGAGCCACGGCGAGTTCGTCATCCCAGCAGATGTTGTCGGCCATCTTGGTAACGGCAATTCTGAGGCTGGTGCCCAGCGTCTGTACGAGATGATGGACCGAATCCGCAAAGCCCGCACTGGGACTACCAAACAGGGCAAGCAAATCAACCCGAACAAGTTTTTGCCTTCGTGAGGTAATTTATGGCTGATCCGACTCCAACCACCACAGCTGCATCTGCAACCACGGGAGTGGGCCAACAGACTGGCACCGAATCCTCCCTGTCTAACTGGGCGGGGCCGTACGTTACCGAGATGCTGGGGCGGGGCCAAGCCCTTGCAAACCAACCGTACCAATCGTACTCTGGCCCGCTGACCGCAGGGCAGTCTGGGCTCCAGACCCAAGCGTTCCAAGGGCTTGCCGGATTGACCATCCCCACGGAGCAAATGAAGGCGTTTACGCCTGCGCAGTTCACCGCTGACGACGCATCGCGGTTGATGAACCCCTACCTCAAGGCCGCGCTTGACCCCCAAATCGCTGAGGCGCAGCGGCAGTCGCAAATCCAGAACCTCCAGAACCGTACCGCGCTGACCAAAGCTGGTGCATACGGCGGTGGCCGTCAGGCAATCATGGAGTCTGAGGCACAGCGCAACTTGCAAGCGAATCTGGCCAACATCACCGGCCAAGGTTACAAGACCGCCTACGATCAAGCCATGGCCCAGTTCAACAAAGAGCAGGAACAGGGGATGGCGGCTACCAAGCTGGCACAAGACTTCGGGCTTGGTGCACTGTCTAAGCAGGCGGAGCTTGGCGCGGTGCAGCGTGGCATCGAGCAAGAGGGTATCGCCGCCGACTACGGCCAGTTCAAAGAGGAACGCGACTACCCGTACAAGCAGGTGCAGTACATGCAGTCTCTCTTGCAGGGTCTGCCGCTCGCGGCACAGACCTACTCGTACTCGCAGCCCAGCGCGTTGTCGCAGATTCTCAGTCAGTCAGGGGGACTGATGAGCTTGTACGACCAGATTTTTGGTAACAAATCAACGGCTACCACCCCTACACCTTGAGGTAGAACATGCAGGCACCGAACGCACAAGGAATCATGGGGCTCATGGCCCAAGGCAAAACGCAGCAGCCCCAAGGCCAGCCGCAGGGTCAAGCGCCGCAAGGCGGTATGCCTTCGCCAATGAAGGCCAGCCCCATGGCCGGGCTCGGATCGGTCGAAGACCGCGTTTCTGCATACCGTGGCAACCCTGCGCCGCTGCAACAGCGCTATGCCATGAGCCAAGACCTGCTCGATCTGCTGGCCTTGCAGAAGATCAAATCTGAGAAGGAAGCCGCCGCCCGCCAGATGCAGTTGGCTATGAGCCAGCAACAAGCGGCACAAGGTATGGAGCCCCAGACTATCGCGCAACAGCGCGAAAAGGAGGTGCACGACCTGACCAAGAACGAGCTGGCTCAGCAGCGCGGCGATACTGCGCAGCAGCAACAGTCTCAACAACAGGCGGCGTTGCAGCGTGCTCTATCTGGTGGAGTTGCTGCCGCCCCGGGCGCGGCTTCCGCAGCCCAGCCGAAAATGATGGCTACCGGCGGTATCGTGGCGTTTGCTGGTGAAGCAGGTAGCTTGGTGGGTGAAGAAG
>OGVW01000013.1_pt1 | contig 31102 bp, 47 predicted proteins | sample 1575821 | NCBI WGS metagenome assembly OGVW01 (sample SAMN07581525, study PRJEB24739) | freshwater metagenome | place: Singapore | collected 2015-01
CCCAGGTGAGAGGATGCATGAAAAAAGCTGATGTAGGAAGGCAAGACGTAGGAACGTTTGAGATAAGATCTCTTACATCTGTGAGCTTAGTCTCCGCAAAAGTATCTTGTCCAGTTGCCATTGTGACAGTAGTCACCCCCGCATCATTGAAAATCCCAGTAAAAGGAGATCCGTTTCCATTGAAAGCTTGATTGTCAAGCTCTCCCGCAAAAGCCTCTGCAAAAATTCCCATAAGGAACTTGATCACGTCGACCTTAGAATCAGCAAGAAGCTGATTTGAAGTGATTGTAATTCCTACAAGGTCTTTAGCCTGTAGCTGAGCATTTCCAAAAGTTGGAGTGCTTGCAGTTCCGTTTGACGCTTCACCTGGCCAATATACTGAAACTGATCCGGTAGAGGTTGGAACATTAAGAGTGTCGCTTCCCATGCTGAATTTCTGTGCGAATTTTGAAGCAAGACCATAGTCCGCAGCAATTCGCATGACTTCCGCATGAAACTCCTCAGGAACAAGGAATCCACCTTCGGAGTCTGTCCCCTCAGTCATTCCCTTAGTAAGAGCTTGTACATCTCCTTTAAGTACTGATTTCACGAAAGATCCAATCTTTGCGTATTTTGTACCCTCATCAGTTGCCTCTCCTCCGGAAACAGGAAATCCTTTAGAAGTAATGCCCTTTTCTTCAAAGAATTTTGCGATTTTTGCATCGAGAGCCTCTGATAAATTGCCTTGAACTCCTTCGAGTCCTTTTGAGAGAAGATCTGTGAGCGTCTTCTCAATCACTGCTAGTGTTTTTTCGTCCATGTTTTGAATGAAAAATAAAAATAAAAATTACACCTTATCTCGTACATGCTTAGCCCCTGCAATAACTCTTTCAAGGAGTTTTTGTATTGCCTGAGCGTCAAGTACTACATCTTTGGCAGTTTCTACCACTGCTCCCTTTTCTGGCTCGCTTGCATCAAGCAAAGCCTCCAAATTACTTATAAGAGCCTTTGCATTTGCAACGGACTCCTCTACAAGCAATCTGCTTTTAGCGGAAAGAACTCTTCCCGATTTGATTCCCTTGGCCTCGTCCTCGTCTATAGCCTCTTGAGGCTTTTCGGAGTTAGCATGACCACGAACCGCGTCAAGAAGTGTATGGGTCTCCACCTGGTCCCCTGCATTGATTCCTTGCTCTGCAAGTTCTGGATATTTTACAAGATCCTCATCAGTGATAGTATAAAGAGAAGGCTTTTCCTCTTTTGGTACTTCCTCACCTTCCGGAGTTCCTGTTTTCATCATACCATCAAGCTTGTGAAGTTTGGAAAGACTCATCGCGTCTGGATTTGCTGGAATCGACACGAAAGAAACCTCCAAGAGTTCCGCTTTCGTGATCGTGTTCCCCTGTCTCTCCTTCGGAATGAATCCCACTGAAACTGTTTTGAGTATGCCGTCATCATACAGCTGACGCGCCATCTGTGCCTCATCTGTATTTGCAAATACTCCTCTCACAATGACCCGAGAATCCTCTTGTACGACCTCAGTGACGGCCCCGATGATGGCCTCCATCTCATAGTAATTGTGACCCCAAAGAATTATAGGATTTTTCATGAAGTTTTCAAAATCCCACCCGGAAACTAGAATAATTTCCCCGTCACGATCAACCCCCTCAGTAGTTGCCACAACTTCAAAAGTTCCGTTTCCTTTGATTTCTTTCTTGTTTGCAAGAGAAAGAGCTTTTGTCACCTGCTCCGCTGCTTCCTGTGAATAGATCTTAAAATTGAAAATGTCGATCATGTGTGTAGAGTTATAGATTGTTAATATTGTGTATCAATGGGGATAAAAGTCAATTTACTTTACAACTGGAATAAGTGTACATCTACATTGAGGATGTAAAGGAGGAGCCGTGACACCTCCATTATATGGCGCGATATTCATTTTTTCGAGGTCCGCAGTGGAGAGGAACTCTTCCCCCGTAGATACCTCCATCCCATGCATTGGTCCACATTCAGGGCATACGCGCTCATCAAGGGCCGTGTACCATGTGACGCTTGCAACTACTTTGCTTTCCTTCCATGCTGCAATCTCTGCTTCGCCCTGTGCTCGTATAGTCTCAGTTCGTGCAATCATCTCAGAGCGTGCCTTCCCAAATCCAGAATATTCATCAATACGCTTCCTGAGGTCAACAATTGCCTCTCCTGCTTCAAGCCCCTGTGCGATCAACGATCTGATCTCCTCGCTTGTATTCGTGTTGATAGTCCCTGCAAAAAGCTTTGTATTTTTCTTAATAAACTCTTGCATGGTCGGCGTGTCGATGCTGAACTCCGCAGGGTCAAGCCCTATGTCTGTGAGTGCCTGCTTTCCTTCCTCCTCTGTAATCATGGTAAAAATAGGAGTAAAGAGATCAATAGTGATGTCAATCTCCTTCTCCACGTCGAAAATATCCTTGATGGTAAATTTCCCAGTCGCCTCCATGTAGTTATTTTTTAAATACTTCAATGCTTGCTCTGTCATGCTAGAGCTGACCCTTTTTTTTTGATCATCAAAGAGTTTTTGAGCTGTCTTTTGTACAAGCTTCATGTTTTTGGCCGTCCGTGTATCCCTTCGCTTTGCTTTTGCTTCTCCTATCTCATCGAATTTCTCACTTGTCCACTTGCCCGCAAAAAGATCCTCATTTGACTTGAGTCCTTTCATGATAGAATCAACGATTGACTTGACGCTTGTCTCTGTCTTTGCGGATGGTTTTTCATTGAGCTTCTTAGCCGTTGGCTGTGAGTATGCAACCAAATTGAGAGGCAAATACACACTCTCTCCGTCCTCAAGTTCAGGGAGCCCCTCTTTTCTTCGGATGTCATTTGGAGAGAGAAACCCATGAGCAATTCCGGCAGTGTAGAACGCCGTCTTTTCTGCTACGTCCTCAAAAACTTGACTTTTATGCGAGAGTTTTAAGTTCTCAGCATCAGGGAAGTACGAAAGAAAAAACTCGTTGAGCGTGTCAATAATTTTAGTAAGCTTTGGTTCAATGGTGAACCGTGCGAAAGAATATTCCGCAGCTTTCGCCGCAGCATATACGGTCGCCTCATTTACTCCCGCGATAGTAGGAGGAACGCCAAATATAGCAAAAATCTCATCCCGTGAAAATCTCCTTTGTTCGATAAGTTGCATATCGCTTTGCTTCACATCCATTTGATGGATTTTGAGACCGCCCGCGGCCACTGCTGTTCTATATGCTTTCTGGAACCCCGCATATTGCTCATCCCATTGCATACGCATAATTTTTTGAGTCTCAGCGTTGATCGTTCCCGGGTACTCAAGAATGACCCCAGGAACTGCTCCATTCTTAAAAAATTGATTGCTATACATTTTGGCAGCCTCGTCATTATCCACCGCAAGACGTGCAGCCTCTAGAGTGGAAACTCCTTGAATAAAAGAGAAAGGGCTGTAATTCTTGAAGTGCACTATATCTTCCGCGGGTATCTTGTACCCCTTGCCATCCATAGAATATTCATAGTATTTTACATACTTTGTCTGGTCCGCAACTGGTCGAACATTTGCAGAAAGGAGGGGGTAAATTTCTATAGGAACTCCTTTGGAGTTTTTCACTATGAGCCAGTAATGATTGCCAAAAAGCTCAAGATCAGCTTGCAGCCGCTCAAAAAGCGTACTCTTTGTGAAGTACTCATTTACATAACTCAAAAGAGTAAGTGCGGGATGATCAAATACCGTTTCTTCATTTCCGTTTCTATCTTTTCTCTTGAGTATAAACTCTATTTTTGAGACCTCGTCTTTTATGGTCGTTACACATCGAAAGACCCACCCTCTATAGTACTCATCAGCTCTCTTGCTTCCTATGCTTGAGAATGACTGACCGTAACTCATGGATGATACAAGAGGGAGCGTTGCTTCTTTTACCCGGAACACGGACGCGAGTTTTTCAAAAATATTCATAGGCAAATTGGAGATATTATTCTTTTCTAGGATAAGCTTATCCCAAGGAAAAACAAGAAAATTAAAAAATCATGAACATAGGAGCAAGCAAGCCATGCTTGACCGCCTGAATACATAAAGCATCGGCGATGACCGTGTCATCATGATGGGGACTGATGGCGTTCATACCTCCTTTCTCGTCGTAGTAGTAGTGTTCTATTTCTGTTTGGCCGATCTCTGAGACCTCAAGCCCCTCCCTCAAAATAGATCCATACTGAGTGATCATGAGAATTTTAGTCTTGCCGTTCGTGTTCCATCCGAGGACTTCACTCTCTTTATTCGTGACTTTGTCAAAAGTCCTTTGTCTGTACACTTTCTCTAAAAACGTATAGTTTCGCGCCTCGTTGAGAAAGGCAATACCCATATTGTTTTCCGGTACAACAAAGAAATCATTTGCCCCCACAAGCACCGTTTCAGTCAATGCCGTGTTAAGTTCCATGGCAAGAATATCTTGAGCAATATGCCCCCTGTACATAGCGATGAGCTTCATTTCTGCATCTCTTACCATCATGACAGAATAGTCTCCCTGAGTAGATCCATTCGCCAAGTCAATTCCTATGAAGAGGTCCTTACCTTGCGGTTTGCTGTAAATGTGCCAGTTGCTCACCTGCTCTATAGGATGTATAATCGTTGTCTTTATCCCATTGAATACAGGCGTTTTATTGATAATATAGGCGCGATTCATAAACTCTTGAAAGAACGGCTTTTCCGTGAGTTTCTCAAGTTTTGCTTTGAGTTTCGGGAGCGTCCATCTCTCCGGCCATAATGTCGAAGCGTTCGCCGTACATAGATCAAAATCATGGGACTCCTCCCAGAGCTTCCAGTCAAAACCGATGATCGCGGGAAACTCAAACACAAGAAAGCTTCTTTGTGTGGCTTCATTCTTGAGGCGATTAACGAAACATGAGGAAGAAATGACCGTTCCGAGTACAATCATACGGCCACCGTCATCAAGAGAGTTATACAGTGCCGACCATACCCACTGAAAGAACTCTTCGGCAATAGAGGGATTTTTAACGTCCTTATTCTCCTCCGGGTCGTCAATCAAAATAAGCGTAGGTCTATGACCTCGCACCGCCTGCCCCTTCGTAAGTGTCTTTATTTCCGTACCGTTCAATAGTTGCAACTCGTTTTGTCTCCACTTGTCGGAGTCGTTTTTTCTTACCTCGCTAGGGACTACCTGGCCCCATATGATTTTAATAAAGCGATTTTCCTCGAGTTCTCGGCGTATGTCTCCTATGATATTCTCTCCGAGCCCCTTTGATGAGATGATCAAAATTGATTGTTCAAGCTCAAAGAGTAAACACCATAAAGAAAATATCTTACTGACGGCCGTCGTCTTGGCGAAGCCACGAGGACATATGACCACAATATCACCGTCCTCAATGCATATTTTCCATAGGTCCTTATGAAATTGAGGGATAGGAAAGCGCGTCTTGCTTTTCTTGGACGTGGTCCATCTTTGAGTTATCCGATCCGCAAAAAAAGACATATCCCAAAAACAAAGCGAGCGAATGACTATGGCCTTATACGGCCAGTCAAGAGAGTTCCACTTGTCGGGATTATGGAACCATCTTTCCGCGTCTGCTTTGTTTATTATCTTAAATTTCTTCGGAATCTTGACTCTCAGTGCTTCGATCATCGTCAATTTCTTGTAAAGTATTGAGTGCATCGTCCGGGTCCTCTGGAACTGTCACGACGTTTTTCGAGATGGTCGCTGGGAGTCCGTTCTCTACTCTTAGAATCTTCCACACCTTTTCCGCATCGTCAACCCGTAGCCTTGTATCCTTTGCTTTTATCTCAAAAAATCCTTGTATATTCTCTAATGCTTCCGCGAGTCTTTTCGCTTTATTCTTACCAAAGCTTTTGACGGCCTCCCTTGTCACTTTGTCCCTTAGTTTAAGCCATTCTTTTGACCATCCTGTAATTGCTTTGGCCTGTGTACTGGTCAACCTTCTTGATGGAGAGATCCCCAGTTTTTGCCGTAGCCACACGGTCGACTCCTTGACATCTCCCGTTAAATATTCCGCTTTAAGACTTGCCCAATCGTATCTATTTCTCGTCATGTGTTCTTGATTAAGAATCTTTTTCCCCTTCGTCTTCCTTCGGCACGTAGAAAGCAATTGCCTGTTCTACCCATGATTTGACCTCTTCTCGATGCATGATGAGTGTCAAAAGATCAATGGAAACCGGGACAATTTCTGTGCTTCCCTCCACTTCTTTTTCCTCTCGTGTAAAAAGGTCAATGGACTTCCCTTCTTCAATTTTGAGGAAAGGTCTTTTATCTCCTTCAAAAATAAATACCTGCTCTTTTTGGACATCTGAAAAAATCATATTATTTTTTGAAGTAAAGGGCTAAAAGTACAGAGTAAATTGCTCCGAGCATAGGCGCAAGCCAAGCTGAGGAGAAAAAAGCCCAGAGAAAGAATCCTCCGGAAAATGACAAAAATGTGAGGCTAGTCTTGTTCATAGTAGGATTTTATAAGATATAAAAGCTCATCTAGTGCTTCCATATTAGCATAAAAAGTGACTCCGTTCAACGTAAAATCAAGAGCGTTGTACTTTTTGAGGAGTCTTTCGGTCATGAGTGGGCGTTCATTTTTTTTAGTTCCCTGTAAATATACCTTGAGACGTTCCTCTATGCTTCGTGAGAATGCCCCAAATTTTGAGTATTTGAGGCGAGTGAGTACTCTCATGTACATTTCATCATGAAGTGCCTCAGTCGCCTCTCTGAGGTCAATTTTTGCCATTTTTCGTATGCTTGGAAGTTGAGCCATAAGCTTATAGACACTCATCTGTTTTCTGGTAAACAAATAAAATATAGTTCTGCATCTCCTCTGTGATGTCGCTACGGGTATGAATATTTGGCCATTTTTCCCGTAGAATACGAAACATTCTGGAATGATGCATATCAAACTTTGTCCAGCACTCGCAGTTCAAAGAGAGTCCATCCATGGGATGCCATGTTCCCCAGTCACAACGAAACCCTTGAATTGCACTCCTTCCCTTTTCGTCTCGTTTGACTTCTTGCATCCCCTTTCGGCCAATCCATGATATTTCAGAGCTCTGCAAAATTTCTTGAAAGTTCCCCCGGTCGTCATAAATTGCAGTTTTCTCCGATGGTCTGGACCCGAGCCACCACTTGGCGAGCTGTTCGCCTCGTACTTCGGTCATAGACAAGGACGGACGGTCCTTCTTAAAAATTAAAATATAGGGCTTTGTTTCTTTGGCGTTGATGGTGGTCATAGTTCAATACGTGAAGGTGTAAACGTGTTTTCAATGATAGACTTGTAGGCCTCTGGACTCAGCGACTCTTTTTTTTGCTCCGCAAATTGTGCGATCTGATGAGGAAGCAATGAGCAAAGATAGTCTTTGACGGTCTCATATACCACGGGAGCAGTTAGGCTTGGCAATTCGTCGATAGGATAGATCTGAGCTATTTGATGCGTTGCAATCATGCGGCCGTTGAGCTCAATGAACTTTGATTTTTCAAGAATGTTTGTTTTGGAGAGCTGTGCATATTGCGCCTCTGTGATGATGATGGGCGCTCCTTCATTATGCATGAGTGATATTTTGTAGGTTTTCATAGTAGGATTATAATTTATAAACTTTTCTATTTTCGTATTCTGATCTAGCCTCTTCGTACATGGCCGCAAAGTGTCGCCTCAAGGATGCAGTGGAGAGAATGTTCCGGGACCAAAATCTTTCATTGCCCTTCGCCCATTCGATCATCCGCATGATGTAGGACTCCTCTATCTTGTCTATGCGTTTCATGAGGTCAATTTCTTTGGCCCATTTTTGGAAGTTCGGCTCCTTGATGAAGGGATTTTTTTCTTTGCACTTCTCGTACAAAAATTTACTGGCTTGTATCTCAAAAGAGTCCGGTAGAAATTCAGGGGGCTTTTTCAGAGTCGACGTTTCTTTTGTATAAGTTTCTTTTGTATAAGTTTCTTTTGTATTTTCTTTTGTATCTACCAATTTTGGTAACTTTTGGTTACCATTTTTGGTAACTTCATTACCATTTTTGGTAACTTCATTACCATTTTTGGTAACTCGCTTTTGAGTTACCAATTTTGGTAACTCTTGCCATTCTGTAGTTTCCGAATTAATAGAATAATTACCATCAATTTTTTTGATAATTCTCATATCTAAAAGCCTCTTTAATGCTCTTGGAATATGAGAATCCACAATCCCTGTGGCATAGGAAAATTGACTCAAAGAAATGTAGTCACTGCTCTTGTGAAAACCGTAAGTTTTTCTACAAATAACATCTAGACATTGCCTTGATTCTCCGGAAATTCTTACACGCTGCAAAGCCTCCCATATTTCAAGAGGGATTTTGATATAGTTGTCTGATTGAAATTGAGGTCTTTGCATAGCACTATATACAGAAAAGAACCACTAGGGGCAGGTAACCAAACATCACCCCTAGAAGCTCTTTTCTAAATACATTGGTCACCTTTTAAGATGTTTGGTACTCCGACTCTATCACATATTTTATAGAATGCAAAAGATTGTGCTTGCATAAAGTGTACTATCATTTTTATTTGATAGGACCAAAAAAGACACCCGTCGCCAAGTGCCTTTTCTGGTATCCTTTTTTACCTCCTACTATGGAAGCATTGTCATTGTATACATTCCTTATTGAGTTGTAAACAAACTTGGATACTTTATTTCTCTTATTCGTTGCATATACGTTGCTTACCCCTTGCACATGGCTTGCATGGCCGTTGCGTGCAACCTCTCTTATTTTCTATCTGAGAGGCCTTAGGGTAAAAATAGGGGGAGTTGTAATTGTTTCCCCTTTTGAAAGAGTTCCTTGTACTCTCTCCTCAATGCGCTTTGCCGTAGGCTCACTTGTCCATTCATTTTGTGCTACCCGCATGAGTGCGGGGACCAATTCTCCCGCCCCTTTCTTTCCTTTAAGTATATTGGCCACATCTTGCCGAGAAAATGCCTTATTTAGTATACGGGCGTTGTTTTCACCGTGCACAGTTACCCCAAGCGCATCAAGTTTTTTCCCGAGAGCATCGAACCTATAGCGTGGGATCTTGAATTTTTCCTCTATGTCTTTTCTCTTAAATGTCTCATAAGTGAAAAGATGGTCAAGCAGTTCGGCCGTTGGTATACCCTCAATACTTTCAGCGCTCACTTGCTTTTTTGTAAAAAATCTTTTCAAGTTATCGAGTATTCGTCGATAACTGAAAACAATTGCAAAAGAAACCGCACATTTGAGGGGTAGAAAGTCTTGAAATGAAATGAGGTTTTTGCCGACCTCGACAAATACCCCTGTATAGTTGAAAGCGGCCGTAAGTAGAGCCGTTGCACATAGCCCGCCACCGATACGAACTACATCAGAGAGCTCCGTTTTCTCTATAGTATCTAAGCACTTTGACCATAAGAGCCCGGCGACGGTTCTCTTTGGCATCTCGTAAGGAAAGCCATCCGGGAATTGATTTGGATTGAGTAGGTTCATTTTTTTGTATGTTATTGTGTAATATTTTTACTTTTTTGACTTCAAGAGTCACTTTTGCAGTCCGTGACACTACGTCACACTCTCCTAGAATAATTTTAGGCATAAGTAAGAGGTGAAAAAATATTCTTTACCTCTTCGAAAATAAGGAGTTCCGTTTCTGTAGCAATCCCCTCCTCAATATATGCCTTGAGCTCATCAAAGGTGACATAAATCAACGTCTCCCCGTCATCAATGGGAAAGAGTTTCATTTCTTGGATTTTTTTTGTGTTTTTGTTCATAGTTTTGTAGTAAATAATGTAAGAACATAAATATCATAACATGTACTAGCATTTTTTGTAAATAGTGTTTACACACTTTTTTTATTTGATATACTCAAACCGAACTTATCCTTTCTTTACCCACCATGGCCGATCAAATCACAAGGCTATTTACCATCAGGCGCGAACATACCGGGGGCACGTTTGAGCAATCCGTCTATTTTACGACCTTCTCAACTGTCTTTGACATTGCCGCAAAAATACAAGGAGGCGATAAGATCACGACCTCTTTCGGTCGTCTTGCATTGTATCTTGAGCGTGTTTTTTATGCGGGCTTTCCTCCCTACCAAGGGAAAAAATCCGTATCACAAGGCGCGCTCTTACAATGCCAATCTCTCCCACTCAAAAGCGACCTCACGACCTTGGCAAAAAATGCAAATTATGACGATCAAGGAAAGTTTCAGCATCGTATAGTACAACGATACATGATGGAGCATGATCCGAAGAGTTACGCCTCAGAGGTCCCCGTATGGGATGAGGAGTTTCACGGTCATATTGATTTGATCCGAGTACATGGCCCGGACCTCATCGAAGTGGCCGACTTTAAGCCAAAAGCAAAAAACGAAAAAAAAGCAGCCACTCAAGTGATACGTTATGCACACCTCTTGTCCAAAAGAACAGGCATTCCGCTCAATAATATGATAGCGACCTACTTTGACAAAGATCATGCGTATAGTGTCCCCTTTTTATAACTTATACACTACTATGAAAGACAATCTCACTATTGAGGTGACCGAGGATGAACAAAGAAAAAAAGACATTGGCGAGATAATAGTTGCCCGGTCAAAATTTATCAATAATGGAGTCATTAGGGATTTCGGAGAGTATGATTTTTACGACAAGCTTGCCGTTTCGCAGCTGATAGAAAAAAAGTTCATTAAGAGGCGTTCTATAGGAGGTAAAATGATCCCGTATCTTCCCCACTCGACCGCCGAAAAAATCCTCAACTTTCTTTTCAATTTTAAGGTATCCAACGAGGTGCTTGAGATCCACTCTGTGGAAAAAATGAGCAAGACATCATATCAAGATAAGTATGGAGAGTGGAAGCAAAAAGACTCAAAGTCATATGATGCATGGGCCCTCGTAAAGTTTACATTTATTCTAAATGACGGCGTATCCATCACGAGAACCGTCGTGGGTACACATAGATCTTTCGACAATATTGCCACATCTGAGCACGAAGCCAAAAAAGCGGCCGTGTCCAAGTCATGGGTGGTCGTAGCTCGCACTTTTGGGATAGGCGTAGAACTAGAGGAGAAAGCAGAGGCAGCCGAAAACCACATTTTCCAAAATACCGTAAAAAATAACACGAACTATCCGGCAAAAGAAAATATTCCTTACTAATTATTACTACTATGTCACAAGCACTCTACAATGAAAAAATGCCTCTCATTCAAAAAGATGTGAGCGGTATTGTCGCCGAGGTCTCTTCTATCGTGGTAACCAATGATGAGGAACTGGCGCAAGCATCAGAAATCAGAATGAAAATAAAAGCGAGAGAGAAAAAAATAAATACTATACGACTTGAGGCAATTGCCGAATATCAAGACATCGTCAAAAAGTACAATGCAAGCTTTAAGGGAGAGGAGGAAAAGCTCATCCGGGCGAGGACTATCGTTGAGGAGAAAATAGAAAACTATATGAAGGTTCAAGAACTCAAAGCACTTGAAGCCCAAAGAAAGGCCAGAGAAGCAGCCGAGAAGTCCGAAAGGGAAGCCCAAGAAAAAGCAGAGAAGCTCCGCAAAGAAGCAGAACAGGCGGCAACCCCCGCAGTAAAAGAAGAACTTGAAGCAAAGGCAGTAGAGGAATTATGCACCGCTCAACTTGCGCAACTACCGGCCGAGCAAGTGCAAAACAACGTACGAACTGACGCGGGCCTATTGATCCGTAAAAAAGTCTGGAAGGCGGAAGTATACAATCTTGAGGAGTTCATTGCTCACTATCCTTCTCTCTGTATGCCGGACCCGAAAAAAGTCTCTGAGTACGTCCAAAACACAAAGCAAGAACTAGAAGAACACGGACTCAAGATCTTTCAGCAAAGCCAGTTCTCTGGGAGATAATTATTTACTTATTACACTACAATGAAAGCAATCAGAATCATTCACAACTCTATCAAAGAAAAACGCCTCCTCAATGGCTTCACTCAAGTGGGCCTTGCAATCAAGCTCAAGATCCCATCCACAATGCTGATCCGGTGGGAAAAACAACTCTATCAACCGAGTAAAAAATATCGACCAATGCTCGAAAAAGCACTAGGGAAGAATCTTTTTACATATAACGACCCAAACAATGAGCACCCCCAAAGAAAGAGTGAAAAAATTCGTTGATCTGGTCAATACATCTCGCGAACTCCTCAAAGAATTGGAGGAGTTGCCTTCATGGAATATCTGTAGAAGAGTCAAGCTTTCTCTTGCCTACAAAAAACAAATAAACGAAATAAAAAAGCTGTATCCTCAATACCTTTATGACACGTTACTACTATGAGAGACATGACTTTAAAGCCATTTTGGAACTATGATGCATCTGGGACAGTATGCAACGGAGAGGCCACATACAAAACAATAGCTCTTATGATAGGGGATTACTTTCCTGTCTATATTGCATGGACTGACGAAGAGGGCACGCAATATGATATTTTATTTTGCATTGCTCAAACAATTGGACCAATACAAAGAGGCATAAGATCCGGGGAACTGTACGTCTCTGTACAGGGATATAGTACGTGGGCATGGGAGATCAATGATCAAGAAATTCACCCCTCATATATGTGCGAAAAATTAAGAATGCACCGAGGACCGGACACGGACAAACTGGCGGAATTAATCACCGGCGTTCGCCGAGAACTTTATAACATAGAGCAACTATGCAACTAGACAAATCACTACTAGGACCCTATGACAACTTGGATGATGCCAATGAGGCACTCAGAAAAATAGGAAAACTCATGGATGATCTTGAGTGCAAGCTCAAGCGGATGTATCAAATGTTACTAGAAAATGACTAAACACTCTCCTTTTAGCGAGTATCAACGCAGTGACCTTATGGAGATATTAACCACGTTTCTCATTGCACGAAGAAGAACAAAAAATATCTCCGAGATGGTCACTATTGATCTCTATATCAAGCAAATTGAAAAAATATTATATCCTAATCCTACTATTACTTAAAATATGGAACTACTTACAATCTCAACGCTTACACTTTTTGTAGGAATGCTTGTCTTACAAATATTCCTACAAAATAAACTCGAAAGAGCGCAAAGAATACATAGACAAACAGACAGTCTCATGACGAGGCACTTATTTTCCTTATTATCCCAATATGAGGACAAACTCACAAAACTGGCAAGATCCTCACATAGTATGACCACAAAGAAAGAAGTTGCCGAATTTCTTCGTCAAATACTTGAATCCGAGAAAGAATTTGGAGAGAAGCTCAACGAACTATATCAAGAAAAAAAGAATCCATTCAAGATCACCTCCAAACTATAATTTTTTACCAATACTACTATACTTTATGAAAAAATACATTCAATTGCAAGATACATATAGAACAAAAAAAGGTGCTATTTGGGTGAACTACACACAAAAAACAGATATATTTCTATGTAAAGATAATCAGCTTCTAGAAAAGGAAGAAACTTTAATAAACAATCCAGACTGGTTCGCTCCATACGAGGAGAAGAAGGAGTATAGTAAGACGTGGGAAGATTTGAAAGAAATTAGTGGGTATTACGTAGGAAGCGCGTCATCAGTACGTAGCAATGCATATAGTATAACAGTTCCTGATAGTAGAAATATCTACGCCAAAAAAAACCAAGCAATAGCAGCACTTGCAGAGGCTCAGTTGTCTCAATTATTGCAAGAGATATATGAGGGGGAGGGGTGGAAACCTAGGTGGGAAGATGACGAACAGGAAAAGTATTGTATTGTCAAGTATTTAGGGAGTCTTTATGTTAATCTCATATATGATTATACACAATTCATTACCCTCCCAACCGCAGAACTCGCCGAGCAATTCCTAGAAAACCACAGAGAGCTCATAGAGACGTACTTTAAGAAGTTTGAATGGTAATTTTATTTTTTAACTGAGCAGATATGAGACTCAAAATGTTTGATCCGCTCTCCATAGAACTACGAGATAATATGATATTACTCTCAAGGTACAAACCTACTGATAATCATTCTTGCAACTGTGAGCATTGTAACATAGAAGGTGACTATTGCCCCTATTGCGAGGAGGCTCTCACTATGCTTGACATGGACGAGTAGTCAAAAATATATACCTGTGCCGACTGCAAAAAGGAATCTATGCCAAGATATTTGTATGAAAAAATATACATCAGAAACAAAGAGATTATTTCTTTACTAGAAAAACATGACTAACCAACTCACAAGAAGTGAAGTAGAAGGATTGATAGAGAGACTGGCAGATAAGACATTAAGTTTTGGATGCAAGATAATAACTCCAGAATGGAATGATGGAGTCTCTTATGAAGTCATTACTGGTACGCATCATGGAGATAGAATTGAATATGAATGTGTATTCAGGAATGGAACAATCTACGAATCAGATATCACAAATATCATCGGACATCCTATATATATCGGGGATGTGCTTGAGAAGATGCAGCAGGCAAGACTAATAAGTTCTGAGATGTTCTTTACTACAGATTTGTTTATTGATAGGTGGAGACCTCTTGGCTTCTCTAAGTCCTTACAAGAAATAGTTTCAGAGAGTGGGTGGAACGAGCATGTTGAATGCAATATATGCGGAGATCCCTGTAGTACTATATGCTCTAATAACACTATCCTTAGATGGGAAGTTCTCAAATCCCCCGAAGCCAACGCACTTTTTAGTTTTTTAATACAGATTGGATTATGAAAATCACACAAGACATTATCGAAAATGAACTAATATCTTACTTTAATCCATTTGCTTACATAGCAGTAAGAAATGGGTATTCAGAGGGAGGATTTGACGTTCAATTGGTCGATGATACAACTCTTAAATTTATAATATTCGACCTAAAGTGGGAAGACGAAGATAAAGAAGAGATCTGGTCTCTAGATGTAGATGTCTCTAAATATGACACTATACTAAGCTTAAAAGCTGGTATCGCATCACAACTCGAATTCTCTATTCACAATATGACAGATTAATTTTGCAGATGGGTAATATTAGCAAAAGCGATTCAATTCTCTAAATGGAAATTGAATAATTGTGCTAAAAAAGTCACTTAATTTTACACTTTTACAGATTGGATTATGACACACTACATACCACTTTCAGAATTTAATAAAAAACAACAACCACCAGAACCAATGGTGTGCTCCGTTTGTGGAGCAAGACAAGGAGTTGCATGTTGTAGTATCCGACATGTTGCAGACGCACATAAAAAAGCAACTGGGGAAACAATCGTAGCAATACAGATGGTTTGCAACTGTCCTCGGTGTTCAGTAGGGTATGGAGGAATTGTACCAATTTCGGGACAAAAGATCTTTAAATTTTTAGTATAACGCCATGACTAAAAAAGAACAACTACGCAGACGTATCATAGATAGGACAGTATATAGGATTAGAAGATAAGAACTGTCCCCCACTATTTACTTAATCAATAATACTATGAAAAAACTACAATGTTCCGAAGACTACACACTTGAGCCTATTCCTGGACTGTTTCGTGTATGTCCAGAGAATGAGTGCAAGGAATGGATAAAGGAAGGACTCAGAGCAATAGCCGAACTCAGAACTCAAACATGTGTACTGATTGAGGAACTGAGAGCCAGAACGGACCCGAGTCCTTCAGTAGAATACTCACCGTTCAATAGGTGGCTTCATGATCAAATACAAGAGATCAATATTGCCATCTATGAGATTGTGCAACTACAGAGTAAGGAGAAGAAGTGAGAGGAGACCGATAGAAGCAAAAAGAACAAGGGCAAGGCGATCAAGTGACGCTTGCGCTTGTTTTCGTTTAGAGGAAATGTATTTCATAGTAGTAGGAAAAAATAAAATTAACACTCAGGACATACCCACCCCGAATCTATGCCACCATGAGAATTGTCCTCATGACCAATGACAAGTTTTGTCCCGCACTCGTCGCAATAGGCACTATCAAGATGATTTTGCTCGTCGTCTTCGTTATCCCACATACAAATAAAGTTACGTTGTAAATGTAGCTTTATGATATATCAGTTTTTAATAATTGCAAGACTATTTTTTTTCCATATAGAGAAATCCCTCTATTCTTTCCAGTGTGTTCTTGATGTTCTGAATATCTGTTTTCATGGATGATATTCCTTGGAGTACAATATTGTATTCCTTCAAAAACTGCTCAAATCCATCCTCAAGCTTTTTTATTCTTTCATCTTCGAGTTTATTCATTCTTTCGTTGAGTCTCGAAACTCTCCCTTGTAAATTCACGCTCCTTCTCCAAAACCCAAACAATGAGGCGACCAGTGCAAGAAGGAGGGTGATGATGAATGAATTTGCGTTGATGAGTGAAAGAACTTCCATAATTATTCTGTGATGTTATCTGATAGGGAAGAGGGCCGCTCCTCGCGATTAAGAGGCTTTTGACCGAAGTAAAAACCGATGATCAATAGAAAGATGCTCCCTCCGTTTTCCTTCACTCCTAAAATTACTTGCTGATCATGGATATTGAACACCACCACAAGCAAATAGGAAAGAGCCACCACGCCAATGGCGATCATGAGACATATACGAGTTGCGGACTGGAAAATCTGTTTGAGTGGGGTAAAGTCTTTCATTAATTGAGGAGATTAAGTCTATCCAATATTACAATAAATTCTTGATAAGTCACGGGCTCATCTGAATCTTTAATGTTTACCTTTGCCTTGATCAAACATTTGCGCAATCGAACAGGGTCGAGAGGGTCATTGACATTATTCCGAGAATATCCCATTTTATCAGCCTTGATAAAAGAGGCCTCAGCCCACGGAGCAACTGCCTCCTCTTTTGGAGCAAATATAGTTTTTTTCCAGTCTTCCCATGATGGAGAAGTCACGTTCCAGAATGTATCTGCAATATCTACCTTTCGGGTAGGAGCTATGTCTTTATGCCTGAGTACATTTTCCACGCCGATTCCATGAGTTGCGCATAAATGCCGTATGAGATCCGCGGCCGCTTGACGTTGCGCGTCCATAAATCCTCCGTTACTCATTGGCCCTATAGTCTCAATGCCTATAGAATAATTATTCAGGTCACTGACTCCTTTCCATGATGATACTCCCGCATGCCAGAGTATATCTGTATCATTTCCCATCTTGTAGATGTCTCCATTGGTATCTACGCAATAATGACAACTTGCGAAGTCGTCGCGCTTATTGAGTCCATCAAGAACGCCTTTGATAGTGCCTTCTTTTGTCCCCGTATGATGCAGTACAATATATGTACATGTGTTTTTTCCGGGAGTACTCTCTTTTGGAGTGGGGAAAATTTGCTTGTAATTCATATACATCTAAAATAAAAACTAAAATTGTTCTGTGAGTCCGATTTCTTCATCATAATAAAACGCACCGTCCTTGTATTCAAATCCTTCCGTGGCCTCTACAGTAAACACGTCTTCAAGCTTTAAGAGGGCATACCATCTCCCCCCGAAATAAAGGTCATTCCCTGATTCACTGAGAGTAATTTCGTCTTTTTCTGATGCTCCAATGGCTTTTTTTGATTCTTTTAAAATGAGAATATGCATAGAGTTATACAGTTTCAAGATATATAAGATTGAGAGGCACTGCCACGAGTCTTGTGAGATTGTTCGTCCATGACATATATGAAATAGCATACTGCTGAGAGTTTACGTCCGCATTAAGACTTGCTGACGTTGCATAATTCCACACTACCGCAGTTTCTGAGCCTACCTGAATATTAAGAGAGGGTAGTACTGTATGAGACAACTTAGCTCCCGCCAGCCTGAACTCACATGAACCTAAAAACTCAGCGGCCGGAGTAAGATGATTTGATGTGGGAATAGGGACCGCACCTGTGGAAGCAATTTCCCATGCGAGGGAAGTCGTGAGCGTAGTGCCATCATAGCTTGATTTATTGAATCTGTATCTTGTCCCAGTACTGCTGTCATATCCCCAATAAAATTCCGTTGTGTTGATAGGAATAAAAAAGAAAGAGTAATTTTGTCCGAATAGTGTAAGAGTGACCACACTTCCCGAAGCGGTGATAGTGGTCCCGGATATAGTAAATCTCCAAAAATAGAGTGTTGTACCGGAAGACATAGACAAGACAAACGCAACGGATGTCGATCCTATATGTACTTGATGAGGGTCGTAGGATGAGCCAAGACTCAACGGAGTACCTACAGTTGCCACGGTTCCAGAGAAGGTCACAATGACCACGTTTCCATTGCCTGTATTGTCTCGATACCCGACAAACAACTTGTCTGTGTCAAGTCGAGCGCAGGCAATAGCCACGGTGGTTCCTGTAGCATTCACCGTCACGGCAGTTCCCCAAGTAAGCGTAGTTCCTGAGATAGTCGCTGCAATGATCTTTGTTTTGCTCGTATCTCCAAGATCTCGGTACAAAGTTGCAATCTTATCTGTAGCCACCATTGCTACGGCCGAATTTCCCCCAGTGAGTGAGGCATTGGTTGCACCGGAAGCCGCAGGAGTTCCCACGGTGATGGTCGTACCGGATACGGTACATACTACCGCGTATAAGGTGGTACTTCTCATGTACATCACGGCGAATTTGGTTGTACTGAGAATAATCAATTGTGGGTCTGTACAAGAATTAGTATCAAGATTTGTCGCGGTCGGTTCTGTGAGCGCAAGGGTGGAATCCGTAACGGTAGAAATCCTCGCCTTGAGTTTATTACTATCCGCAGTATCAACGTATACATTGACATATGTATTTGACCCAGAATCAAGTACTTGCATTTTATGAGTTCCTGTTCCTGTAGGAGTGTTTACTTTTGTACCCTCTACCGTCATTTTGATTCGCTTGTATGAATGCCCGTCAAAAAATTGTGGCATAACATATCTACGATACGAAGATCCCGCAATTTGTGAGGTTGCCGTTCCAAATTCTGAGGACATGGCCGACACTGCCGAGGTCAATCGTGCAAGTGGATTGGTCGTATCTCCGGAATAATTCAACTTTTCTCCCCAGTACAAATCAGGATAAAGCATCCGAGCCGTTCGAGTGTCATCACTCCATTTTGAGAAGTTGTCCACAAGTGAATCTTTCGCGCGCACAAAAGGACCATAAGCAACGGATTTTTCAGCGAATGGCCTAATCTCTTTATTTGCTAAAACAACGATTGGAGCTGACATAGTATTATGATTATGATAATGAAGTAATCTGGCCTAGCGTGTTTCTGTTTATTGTAAACGATATTCCCCCAAAAACTACAGAGAGCGCCCTCTGAGTGATTGTTTGATAATTGATAGTAAGGTCCGCGCTTGGCGTGTCAATATTGGTAATATTGCCATAGGCATTGTAGGTAATTCCTGAAATGACCTCAAGAGCTTCACCTCCGGAGTTTGTCAATTGTAGATTAGTCCCGTCATATGTAAATTCATATATCTGGCCAGCAATAAGATCATTTTGGATGAGTGGGAGGCCGTTTTTAGTGATGTTTTTCGCCCCGAGTCCATTCACATTTCCTGTACTTGCGCCCGTATTCGTTGCGTTTATTTTGACCCGGAACTTGTCTCCTGCAGTATAGGAGGTATATGAGGAGTCTATTGTCAATACGTATGTATTGGCCGACCCGGTAGAGGTCACATAGTCTCCCGCATTATTGACTACGTCACGACGTAGGTTGTTATATTGTGAGGCCGTAGCAACGTCCGCAACGGCGACCGCAGTTGAGATCATAGGTGAGAGAGTTATTGAGTAGGTTGATCAAGTGGCGTTTCTTGAGGAATGCTCATTCTATTTTGCTCCTGTAAAAATTCTAGAATATGGCCACCACCTACAATAAATCTCGTTTTAACAAATTGCTCGAAAGCATCAATGTCAAAATTCTCTTTAAGGTTAAGAATGAGGGCCGTTGCTTGCTCAGAGTAGGCGATTGAGGATGCCTTTATCCTTTCGTAATTGGTCATGCTGAAACTGTAGTAGTCATGTAAATGTATACGGAATTGAGGGAGGTTTTTGTAAGATCAAACAGAGCGCGATCAAACAATGTCCCACTATTCACAGTGGCGGTCCCGTCAATGAATGCCCCCACTTCTTTTATGTTCCCATTGGCCTCAGTGGGGCCAAAGTAAAATTGTAGTATGAGAGAATTATTCGTCCGCACGTTGGAACCTAGGACAACGGTTGTCCGTCCTATCTCTGATTGCAATTGTGTATTTGCAATATTTGGAGCATTTGCCCCGTCTCCTAACGCTAAATAGTTTATTTGACCAGTGAACCCACTTTCTCCATTGAGAATCCCCGCAAACCCATTGAGAGCCAGTTGGCTTATTTGATTGTGTTCGGTATGATCATACACGGGGGCTTTTTTCGGAGGATTATGCGCGTCAAAACTTCCTTCCGGAAGATCAGACACATCATACATGACCACCCTAAAAATTGCGTATGGTTTTATCTCTGAATGCCTCTGTATGAGTAATTTTGAATGAATATTTTGTGATTTCATAATATGTTATATCCAAATATGATCTATTCCTCCGCTCCATACAAGAGCATTCGGAGTACTGAGAGCATCATTGCTCCATACTTTACCAGTAAACGTCTCGCTTGCATATGCACTCGCAATATACACGGTTTCACTCAAAGAGTCCACACGGTCAAAAAGTTCGTTGTCATCAATCACAAGGTCTCGGCTATCCTTTGCGATCTGATCTTGTAGCCAATAGATAATACCCATGGTTTTCGTGAGAGCACACGTGACTTTGTACTCAAGAGAAGTAGGGCTTTTTGCTTTTGCAGTGATGCCCATAATGATGAGATTGAGATCAATCCCACGTTGTGCGCTCTGGATAGTAATTGTTTGGCCTACAGAAAGCCCGGACCTGTATGTCGTGAAAGATACATCTTGCAATCCTTGAGCAAAGCTGAGCAACTCAGCATTTGCCCTCTGTCTTGCTCCCTCTTGAGTCTTTATTGATTTGTCTATGATCCTATATTCATAATCACCATACTCAGTCACGGAGGTAGCGTCTGAATACCTTACATTGATGGGAAGGTACGGTTTCCCGGTCCATAGAATATCACTGCTTGAGGAAGGAGCTGAGGAGAATGTCAAAATCTTCTCATTAAAAGAAAACAAAACATCAAAATCAATTTTTTCTGTGAAGTACATGACTGACGTATCTACTGACCATGAGGCATCAAAAACATTTGGCACTCCCTCATACCTCCCCCGAGGCACTGCATCAATCTCATAGTAATTCGCCGCATCATTTGCCCCCGATCTTGAGCATACAATATGATAGAGTGTAGGCTGTTCAAGGGTAAGATCTCCGGGATTGATAGGGGATAAAGTGAACGTGTATTCTACATATGAGGTAGTCATGCCGGCACCGCCTTGCGTACTTATAGAAGAGAGAGCCGTTGCGCTTGGAGTATTTGCCGAATCCGTGAAAATTTGTACTTGAAAGTTATCTACGGGAGCTCCCACCTTACGAATCCTGAGCGTAATTTTTGAGCGCTTTCCTGATGACGAAACTATAACTTGCTGTGAGCGCTTAGTACGAGCAGCCGCATCTCCAAGTTTCATAGCAGTTCCCCCAGTGTTGAGCTGTGATGATCCGTTATTGTCTGTATATCCGTTAATATTATCTATTCCAATAGCTTGAGGAACTCCGTCAATCTCAAGGCTATACTCTGCATATTTGTAGCCTAGGACAAAAATTTTATTGATTCCGTCGGCTTGTACCTTGAGATTGTCCGTCCGTTCTCCGGAAAGATAATCCGCACCCCGGACAAAAATTCCGTTTCTGATTTGGTCAGCCTGAGAGTTGACTAGTAGAGAATTATAGACATAGTTCCCGCTTGTGTCTGAGAGAGAAAACGGGGCGGAATCGTCGAATCTAGCAAAAAACTTGATGTCTTTTTCCGGGGTCACATACCATTGCATTTTCCACATGTCGGCCATTCTCTGAAATACTTTGGACGGCTCCTCATAGTTGCATGCGATGTATTTTATCACCTGGCTACTTGCGTTTGTACCGTTGCGAGTGAATGCCGTCGTTTTGACCTCTTGCCAATTGTCAAACGTGACATTTACAGTGTTTGAGGCTATAGAGGTGACCTCAAGCTTGATTCTTGCAATAGTGGACCATGTTATTGAACCGGTAGCACTAAAAGAGCTCTTTGCTACCCTGACCAAGTTCCATCCCGTCGCCGTCAATTGGCTTGTAATAGAGGCGCTGTAGTAATTAGTGAGAGTAGCATCTCCAAGAATCATTGAGGCGCTTCCAAGCTTAGTCACGTCATCCACGTAGACATCAATTTCTATATAATCACTTGAGGAGTATCCGGACGGCTCCAAGTCCACAAGTAAATCTCTGTATGCGCTCGCAAGAACGGCGTTTGTACTTGTAATCTTAAGCCCTTGATCTGCAATTCTATAGTTGACCGTGTCGGCAGTTCCTCCGATCCATATCTCATTTTCCTCAAAGGTAGCTATCTCAATTCTGCTCCCTTTGTTGACGTATCGATTGAGTATATCACATACAATATTGATGATGGGCTTTTCTGTGTATCTTTCCACTACAAGCCGGCGATCAAGTGAATGAGTATGATCTTTACATGTAATTGAAAAAAGTTGCCTATCCACCGCATCCACGGTTTCCACGCTCTGAATAATAGATCCAGAGAAGACCAAGACGCCTCCATCATAGAACTCTATCGAGTCAAAAAGTGCCGGAGTATAGCTTCGAGATCCAAATTTATAGAGAGAGAAAGAAAACGTATCCACTTTATTTGTGATTGCCGGTTTCCATTGTATTGACTTCCAAAGTACGAGCCCTGTCATGTCATTCCCGTTGATCGTGACCTTGAGAGGAAGACCCGAAAAGATCCATCCACTATTTCCCCCGCCATTGGTAGAATTTCCCCCCGCGTAAAATGTCGCACCTCCAAAAGCAACGGAATCAGTGATGGAAAGATAATCCTCATTGATATACCCTGAAATTTTCTTGATATTAAACGGACTTCCCGGCGTTGCACTGCTCATCTTGGCAAGATTGGACGCGTACCCGTTACTTGTAAACGTCTGTACGGTCACCGTAATCCCCGCAGTAAAGACAAGCCCCGTTGTTCTTCCCGCCGTGTTCACCGCAAGAGCGTTGACTGTACAAGTGTTATTTATAAGAACATTATCTCCGGAGATAACAAGATCCGGGATAAGTAGTCCGGGAGTTGTTATAGTTTTTTGCGTTGCGCTTGTATCACTTACAATGATTTGCCCTAGTATCACCGGCGTTCCCGTGCTTGTGCTAGAAAACACCGTCCCCGTACCTGTAAGCGTCAAAGAACCTCCGGTCACGTCTATTCCTCGAAGTCCTGAACCAACAACGCTTAAAGACCCCGTCACAAGTGTTTTTCCCGCAGCGGACAAATAAGCATTTGCACCCACTGAAATGGCCCGAGTGCTTCCGTTTGTGAGACCACTAGGCAAATACATATAAGAGGCTGAAACTTGACCCGCCAACGTAATGGGAGAGTTCAGAGTTTTACCCTTCGTGTCTAAGGTTGCTCCATCTGATGCCATTGAGATGGTCCCCGTGTATGTGACAGTACACCCCGTTGAGAGCATAAGCATTGACCGCACACCTATGGTACTATTTCCGGCTATAGTCCCCGCGAATCCGGTGAAATCAAGCGTATGGAAATTAAGAGTTCCAAGACTGACAGTGTCCGTGCCTCCCGTCACGTATATTTTCACGTGTTCATTTCCTGAGACACCCGAAGAAAACACAATTGAGCGTGTCCCCGTTCCTCCTGAATATGTGCATGTTATAGTACTGCCTCCTGAAAGTACTGTTAAATTTGTTGATACCACATCAATAACAGTTGTACCGTTTCCCGTTATAGTCCAGTTACCAGATCCGAGATTAAGTGTTCGTATATTGGTATTATTTGAAGCAAAACGCCTCACGGAAAAGGCAAAAGTTGACGTGCTGAAAGATCCATTTGTGAGAGTAAACGTATTGGAAGGCTGTGTATAAGCACTTGCAAGCGTCCACGCTCCCCCCACCCCATCAAGCGTCACACTTCCCGAAAAAGAAATGTTTTTTGTATCTATCGTATTTCCTGTAGTGGTCGAGATAAAGCGCATGGTCCCCGTATAACTCACAATCATTCCCGTGTACCATGTGAGACTTCCTGAGATTTGCAATTCTTGAGTACCTGCAAGAGTCAAGTTCCCAGAGAGTGGAGCGGAAGCAGTAAAACTTAAACAAGACCTTGTAGAAGCATCTATAGTCACCGTGTAGCTTGTTGTATGAGACAATGAGTCAAAAATAACATTGTCCGAAGCAGTAGGGACGGAAGCACCTCCCGGACCTCCCGAAGATGTGGACCATCTCGCAGTATTGGACCAGTTACCAGTACCGCCCACCCAGTATCTATCAGCCATATTATATGCGTTGTTGAAGTCTAAAAACATTCATGAATGCATCCCCTATTTCTTCGGGAGTTCCTAAGAATGTAGCCCCGCTAAAGTTATTATTTATGATTGTACCTCCTCCACCCCCAGTTCTTGAGGTAGGAATGATTGACCCTTGTTGATCCGGGACGAACATTTCAGGGCCTCTCTCTCCGACGAGATACGTTGACCCAGAGGAAACACCACCTCCAAGCGCTCGAGCTCCCCCAAATCCTCCAAATCCCACCATGCTTCCTGCTTTGGATGCAAGGCTCGTTATTGCATTGATAGCGTCATTGATGAGCCCCGTCATTTTTCGCACTATAGAGTTGATAGTCTCTGAAATCTCTTGAACTTTTCGGGCTACCCCATCCCATATTCCATCCCATATTCCTTTGATGGTCGCGCCAAAAGAAGTAATGCCCGCCTTGACGTTATCCCATGCGGTGATCAATTTTTCTTGTATTTTTGTCAAAATATCACCAGTGAATGCGTTGATTGCGTTCCATATGGTCCGGAATGAATCTCCCATAAGTCCCAGAACATCCGTGAAGTATGACTTGATCCCGTTCCATATATTGGTAAATGTCGTTTTGACTTGATTCCATGCCCCGGTAGTATCTCCCCTAAAAAGTGCAAGTGCTACTCTCACGGCACCCATGAATAATTCCCACATAGTGTTAAAAGTAAGCTGCCACCCCTCCCAGAATATCCCCCATGAAAGCCGTATACCTGCAAAAGCAAGGTCAAACACTGCTTGTATTTGAGTCCAGTGATCATCAATAAAATCCCTTGTGATTCTTATTCCTTCCTGAATCCCTACAAAAACGGCAGTGGCGAAAGCAAGGCCATCCGTAGAGAGAAACTGCCATACCTCTTCAAATTTACTCCTGATGCCATTCCAGTCTGTATCCCATGCGGTTTTGACCGTCGTAATAAATCCAAGGATGGCGCTCTTTATTGTCTCGATTGCCGTTGGTATATATGCAAGTACTGCACCCCATACCTCATTCACTTTATTACGAAACTCCTCATGAGTGTTGTATAAATAGATGAGTCCTGCCGTGAGTGCTGCAATACTTGCGACCACAAGACCCACCGGAGAGAATATCAAAGCAAGAGCCGCAGCGAGCGCCTGAAATCCTGCCGTAAGCGGACCAATCACAATACCAATCCCTCCAAGTACAGTCATGAGTACTCCCGCAATTCCAACAATCTCTACAATCTGCTGAAATAAACTAGGATTTGCGTTGATCCATCCTAGAATTGATTGCACTACTGGCATGATTTGCTGAGATAATTGAATCAGCACCGGAAAAAGAGCTGATCCTATAGCCTCCGTGACATTGCCTATCTGTACATTAAGATGAGCCATGCCTCCCTCAAATGTGGTAAGTGCCACATCGTTGGTATACTTAAGATTCTGAGCAAGTCCCTCATTTATTGCCTTCACCTTGTCCATTTCTTTCCCAAACATGATTGCTTTTTGTTGCGCCTCTGTAAATCGTATTCCTGATTTTTCCAATACTCCAAATTGTCCTTGTAATGCCTTAGCCATCACATTGGCCGTCTGAGACAGTTGGTCCGTACTTGCATTTACACCGAATTGATTCACCGCCAAATCAGCCATAGACTGTCCTAATCCTTGTACTGCCTTGTTAGACAGTCCAAAAGTAGATAACTGAGCAAGCCCCACCTTAATGGCATCCCCATCAAGCACTCCTTTAGCCTCAAGCGCGTCCGCAAGAGCCATCGTTGACTCTAGTTGAGATTGATTGGCATGTGTTACATTCAATACGGCATGCTCAAGCTGCCTTTGAGCTGCTTCCGATTCCGCAGCACCAGAAAGAGTCGACCCAAGAAATGCAGTAATAGCAGCCCCAGCCGCCGCACTTGCCACGCTTACCGTCGAAAAATGGGTCTTCATATTTGAGGCAATATCTCCCATTTTTTGAGATGCCTCATCTTTCGCCCTGACTATGATTCCAATTTCTTTCTCTGCCATGTTATGGGGATTGAGTTAATGTTTTTTGATGCTCTGCCTCTTCTATGAGGTATCTGTGAATATTTACAATTTGATTATAGTCCTCATTGCCTAATTGTGAAGGTAAACACCCTAACTTGATACACAAAAAAGCGGTCACCGCACATGGATGACCGCCTTCCCCGTCGATTGCATAATATATACTTACACCGTCTTCACCTGCTTTTTTTTTATTGCATTATAAAGTTCGGATGCTTTTTCTTGTAAAACGTCTCCATCTTCCGCATCGAGTGAACCAAGCTTGAGATTGATTTGGTATTCTTCCCCAGTAGGAAGCTCCGCTCTTATGACAAAAGCCTCTATGAGTTTCCGTAAAAACTTTTGACCGCTTGAACCGTCTACAGTTTGAGTGGGTACGCCATCAATCACGGTGGTTGTCGTAGCTGCTGCAAGTACCCCTTCCACTTCGTTTTTTTCGTCCCAGGTGAGACGTGTTTTCATCGTGACAAGTATCCCAGAAATAGGCAGTGCAATTTGAATTTGATTATTTTCCATAGTAGGTATTTAGAATAAAATATAAACTTAATAAGAAGCCTTTGTATTGCTGAGAGTAGCGGTGATCATTTTACTGTCTGTCATGCTATAATGAGCTTTAAAGGTGAAAGTCTCCTCCACAAGGTCATTGAGAGCCATCTTTCTCTTTCGAGAGTTGAAAGTACATCTGTGAAGATCAATGACAAGTTTTGGATTTGCTGTAGAACCGATGGTCACATCAGAGTTGAGTAGCTGGAACCGTAGAGCCTTATAAGTCCCCGCAAGCATAAGTGCTTGATAGGTGGCATCTGTATGAATAACAGTCACACTTCCGGACACCTCAAAACTCTGAGTGAGTACGTCATTGATGGGAGTCCCTCCAAGTACCTCCTCAAGCATTGCCGCTGTCTTGATTTCCATCTCAAACTTTCTGATACTTATTGCGGAAGCCGCCGCAAGATCTGCTTGCGTATCTGCAAGCTTAAAAGTCACATGTTTGGAAGTATAATCATTTTCTTGAGTAAATGAGACTGTATTGGTCGCAGCCTGAGAAGCTTTTCCAAGTGCCTTCGCCTCAAATTGTACATATTTATTTGTTTCCGCTGTTATTTTGAGAGACTCAATGACCGCGTTTGGTATCACCACATCATCATTTGGACCCTTAAGAGCGAGAGAAAGTGATTGATGCTGTGTTGTCTGATTGACCGTAAAAACATGATCATATACAGCACCATTTGGAGAGCTTTGAGCCGCTGGGGTATCAGTACCAAGAAGCGATAAAAGCAAGTACCCGAAAGATTGATCCTTGATTTTTGACTTGATCGTCACCTCTCCATATGTAGAGGTGACCTGCTCCGCATCTGAGTTCTCTATACGAGCAAGAGAAGCCTCGTCAACTACAGTCTTGACGTTGTCCTCATATTCAAGTTCCATTGTAGGCATCCACATGCCCGGAGATACCGCAGTACCGCGAGTGCTTTCTTTTCCTATTCCAAAACTATTGAGGCGGCCGATAATCTTTGCCATAAGTGAAAATTATTTAGTAGATAGTAATTTTTGAAGCTTTTCTTGAGCGTCTTCGATTGATTCCGCTTCGATGGTTACATCATAGGCGGGGAAGTTGTAGAGTTCAAGGGGCTTTTTTACTGTGTTGTCTTTTGCCATAAAAATGAGGTTAAGTAGTTTAAGTATATGCTAAGTGACATCAATTTCAACGCCAACTATCAAAGAAAGTCTTGCGTACTTGATGGGGCCTTTCGCGTTGACATATTCCCCCCACGATGAAGGAAGCGCCTTGACGTAATGCGCACCCCCGTTGACTCGTAGAGTTGTATTAGTATCAAGTGCAGTGACGACCGCGTCAACTGCCTTGGCTAGATTCTCAATAGCAAGGTCACGGCCTGCTTTTGTGAGTTCCTGATACACTATAATATCAAACATATACTCCCGGAGATTGTCATTTGTGGTAAACATCTCATTTGTGTGGCCTGACGGCTCAAAAGTTGCGTAGGGGTAGCCTGTAGTATTCTCCGTATGAATATCATACGCAATGACGAGATCAGTGACGTTCTGTAATGCCGTAAGAATAAGCGGGCGTAACGTAGAAAAATTTGCTGCCATGTTTTAAATTTCGTTATAAAAATCATTGAGACCCTGCTCAAATAGAGCGTTGACATCTGCTTGACCTGCCTCAAGTCCCCATTGAAAGAATGGCCTTCCGGTCATGTGGATAGTTCCCTCATGAACATATTTGGCGTAAGGGGCGACGTTGTCAATGCGACCAATTAAAGTCTCGAACGTGGTCTCCATTCCTGGCCCCCTCAAAAATCCTTTATCAATTGGAGTCCTCTCTTTCACTCTTCCCAAAACCAATAAAGTGGCTTGCTTGATGACCCGATCGAATACTCTCACAAAGACTTGTGGAGACCTCTTGAAAGCCTTTTCTATTTCTTCCATTCCGGTGATGGTGACATTGATTGCCCTATCCATTTGATTGAAGTTGTAAGGTGACTTTGAGAAAATCTTGAGAGGCAAGCTGATAGCGCGCAACTCCCGCCACTCCGTACTCTATATTATTGATGGTAAGAATATCATTGACTCTGATGTCTTTTGATCCGTCGCATGTGAACTCATATGCCTGACCGATAATCCCTAGAACTGTAGTTTTTTGAGAAGGTTCGATAGGAATAAAAAAACCTCCCACCGTGGTTCCAGTAGAGGCAAAACTTGACTTATTTCCGGAGTAAGAAGAAAGCCTTTTGATAGTTGCGTTAGAGTTGTATTGGAATCTCATCATATGAAACGGCGATAGTTATCAAGTAAAGCATTCAATGCTTCCGCTTTTTCCCATGCAATTGATCCCCCTCCGATAGATTCGTTTTGTATCCCCTGAGATTTCCTTTTATTGAACTCTTTCGCCACTTCCTTGATGATAGCGAGCTTGAGATCATGCGGCACGTTAGAGGACCCGTCATATCCCCCTTTATAGACCACTTTAATGTTTTGATACCCATTCGGAAGCGATGCAAAATGTAAGATCCCCTTACGCACGTCCTGAATAAAATCAGTGGCGGCGTTGTATGTCGTCCAAGTGGGATTGTCGTAAGGAGTCCCGGAAGAATAAGAGACGGAAGTGAGAGACTTGATAGGCCATGACTGCAAAAATATTTTATTCTGCATATCTTCCACATCATAGAGCTCAGTGACATCCGCGGAAGGAGCCAGAAAACGACGACCCCCGCAATAATTCATTGCGTAAAAAGTGACCTCGTTTATCAGTGATTCTATAATAGTGTCCCATGTGGATGAGGTTGCATCAATGTGGGACTTTACCTCTGATACAGTGACAAAAGTTGATTCGTGCAATGCCATAAAAAAAAATGGAGCTAGTATTTCATAGCTCCATCTTATACTTTCCCTTAATATTCGCAAGTGCGACTATGCGGGAGTAGTAGAGTTTACAGTTGCCCCACCTATTCGAGCGCGAGCAAGAAGATTTACTGCGATAAGGCTTGCACCTGATCCGGATTTTGTCGCAACTGCTCGAACTTTTTTGATTCCTGCAAGACTTACGCGCCCCGCAGCTATTTTATCGTCTCCGTTGGACCCAGTCACCTGAGCGAATGTGAGAGCCGTACTGTAGTTCGTCCCGTCCGTAGAAGTCTCAATAGTAACATCGAGAGTCTCTGTAGTTCCTGCCTGAGATCCTAGGTCAAGAACTGCAAGAGCGTCATCCTCATATTGCTCTACATCAATTCCAGTTCCTGTAGTCGTCGCAGTGATGGACTGAGGTCTCAAAAGAGAAATTGCTTTGTAGTTGTCTCTAAGTGTATGCATAAAATAATTTTTATGAGCAAATAAATTATTTGTTTTTTGCTCCGGTTACTTGTTTTTGAGACTGTACATCAGTCTTTTTTTCTTCTTTTTCCTTTGGCTGCTCAATTACATTATATGCGTTTTTTCCGAGAGCTTTGAGGATAGAAGGAGAAAGATCAATTTCAACGTCTTTATAAAACTGTACACCTTCGCAAAATCCGTTATGGTTGGGAATTACCTTCATAGTAGTGAAGTATCAAAAAAATAAAATGAGGAAGGGGACAAATCGTCCCCTTCCATTGATTAGCTAGCCGCTGTTTTCAATACTGCAAAGGCAGTTGGAAGCGCAACTTTGAGGGCCACTCTTTGAGTGAGTCTCACCGCTGATTGATTGGACTGAAATAAGTTCACTCCTGAAATAGTCGCCTCCTTGGAAATATCCATTCCCATTTGGTTTCTGTCTCCAAGGAAAAGACCTTTTTGCATAGAACCAAACGCGATAAACTTCGTGGAAACCGCAGTAGTAGAAACAATCTTATCTGAAAGATACACAGGGTACCCCCAAAGCATACCATGAGCGCGAAGCATTCCTTCTTGATCAGCTCCGATACCCGTATTGATAGGGTAGTTCTGAATAGCGGAAATTGTCTGACTATTCTCTTGGATAGACTGGATAGTCCCCCAAGTAGTCGGGTGCATGAAGTATGCACTAGAAGAGAGACAAGATACTGGCACGTTAGAGATCAAGTTGCGAAGATCGCTAAGCTTAGTCTCTGCGAAGGTGTCTTGACCTGAAGCCATAGTCACTACTGTCGCTCCGCTGTTCGTGTCGAAGATTCCCACGAACGGAGTTCCTGATCCGTTGAATGCTTGGTTGTCTACGTTGCGCGCGAACTCTTAAGCCTAAGTATCGTGACTGGGAAACAGATCGGAA
>OGVW01000014.1_pt1 | contig 30897 bp, 79 predicted proteins | sample 1575821 | NCBI WGS metagenome assembly OGVW01 (sample SAMN07581525, study PRJEB24739) | freshwater metagenome | place: Singapore | collected 2015-01
TATTTTTTTTTTTCAAGCAGAAGACGGCATACGATATGCGCATTAGTGACTGGAGTTCAGACGTGTGCTCTTCCGATCTGTTTCCCAGTCACGATATTTTCCCATACGCTATTGGCGAAAGCTACAGACTCTGGGAGAATGCCCGGTTCTACAAAAATCCAAGTAAACAAAAACACTAAAGACCAACTTCCAACAACAGCAATAAAATTATCCATGCTTAGTCCTCCAGTTTAGAAAGCTCTTCAAGCAGAGTTTGCTTACGTTTTTCTTTAAGTTCTTCTGAAACCAAAGCTTTATATTTTCTAAAAATATCCCAGAAGTTTCTGTGTACAGTTTTGGCTACATCTTCTTTGAAGTATAGCGCATTATTTGTAGAATCGCAATATGCTGCGCCAAATGATTTCAATTCATCGAACATAGCTTTAAATGTTTGCTGTGGATAAGAGTCACCAAACACATAAGCACCGCAAGTAAAGCGAATAACATAAAGCCATTCGTTTTTAGGTTGTTGTCCATCGTCTGAACAGCCAATAGGGTGGTCTAGTGTTTCAGAGAAAAACATAATCCCCGTCCAATCATCATAAGAATTTTCCACATGAAGATAGTTACTAAAGCTCAAATGTTTAATTGGGATACCAAACCTATCGGAGATTTCAAGAGCCTTGATAGCACTCTGTAAGGATTGAACATCAAGAGTAAGTCTATCACTATCTACGATAGCAGAATACTTCTCTGCAACTTTCAGAATATCTTTATATGCTTTGATTTTATCTTTCATAATCAATCCTCCTCATTTGAAATAGAAACGCTTGAGCAGCCAACATCATTCAAGCACCTATCCTCATAAGAGTCAAGATACAAGAGTAATGCTTCTTCTCCTTCCTTCTCTGCTAGTTCAAGAAGAATCTTATCTCTCTTTTCTTCATGGAAGCAACCGCGGTTATTTGCTTTGTGCATGAATTTAGCTACAGGATTGCGAGGCAAACTCGCTTTGTTAGGTTTCACTGCTTACGAGCCTCCAACATGGCGTCGGCTATTGCGTAGGACGCCAGCGCATAGTTCATGTTGGTGTTCATGTGACTCACTCCGAAGGCTGTCCCTCTAGGAGCATCACCAATCAGAGCGTTCAGCGCCTTCGCAGCAAACCAGTCACGCAATGTCATGCCGTCGAACTCTGCATGACCCTTGTATGATTCACCTGCCGGTATAGTTACTGGAAACGCTGGCCCGTCATTGTCTTTGTTGCTCATCTCATCTCCCCTCTACTGTTCAACATAAGTACATTCTACACTATTTTCTGAGAATGTGAAATTGGAATTTTCTATTGTTTATCTTCTACTGATAGAAGCTTTTCAAGCTCGGCTACCTCACAATCAATCAGCTCCACAACCCTGTCTGTTTTATCGTCGGACTTTATCACGATATAGTTTGAAATTCTACGACCTATCAAGTGGTAGGCTACGGACCTTGCGGAAGAAAATGTCAGAACAATGTTATCGCTTTTGTTGACCAATCTGAATTTGGTTTTCATTTTCTTTCTCCTCTCTGTGTACCTTGTGGGCTACAATTTCATGTGTTTAGGCTGTTTTAGTGGCCTGTGGGACACAATCTACACCCTTATCTTCTGCCTGTCAACAGGGAATAGTCAAAAATATTTTCAATGGATGTTTGACTTTAGTGCTACGAATGTGGTTTAATGCTCCCTATTGGTTTTTGCCCCTGTGGGGTCGATTTTACTTCTGGTGATTTGACCTCAACCCTTAGTGCCACAAGGGCTGTAGGGGTTTATTTACCTTAAAAAGAATTTATATGATAGAGGAGGGGTAGGTGGTAATGGAGGATGATGGTGTATTAATAAATAGTAGATTACTAACCTACGACTTAAAGGTAGGATTGGATATACGAAATAAGACTAAGTGGTTGGGTTATGATGATACCACTACTCTTAACGTTGTGTGTGCAAATCTCATCTCTTGCCTTCGTAAGGGTAGTGTGTTAGCCTATAGCCGAAGCACAGCAGGGTTTGGGAACAGTAAGAAAGGTGTTAACGCCAAGAAAGTGATGAAATGTGTTGATTTCCTTGAGAAAGAAGGGTTTGTCACTAATTTCAAAGGTACAGCCCATGTATACAAAGAGAAACGCAAGATAAGCTTCATGACACCAACAGATAAATTTATTCAAATGTTCAAGTGTGAGGAGTTTATGACAAAGTGCGAACAGGCATATCAAGAAGGGTTTAGAGTGGTTGAACTGAGAGATACAAACAAACTCCCAACAAATTTTAGGGGTAATCAGACTGTGAAAGAGATGGAAGATTTGGTGCGAAAACTTAACAAAATCAATGAACAAGCCGTGATCTGTGATGAACATGGACAAGTGTTAACTAACTTCTATTGTCGTATTTTCAACGAGAATTTTAATTATGGTGGACGTTTCTACAAAGCCGACATTCTCCAATTGAAAAACAAGAAAACTAAATCTCGTCTTGGTGTTACAATTGACGGTAGTCCTGTGATCGAAGTAGATTTTTCCAACCTGCACTTCCGTATTGCAGCAGCTAAGGAAGGTTTACCGTTCGATGACATCCCGCTGGATATTTATTCTGGAATCATTGATGATGAAAATAACTATGTAGATCGGGAAATTGTTAAACTGGCGGTTAATATCATGTTTAACAGCAAAAGCGAAGAAACAGCCCAACAAGCTATTCAGCAAGAGATTAACAAACTAACCAAAGATGAAAAGTTAATCTATAATCTCGGAAAGGCAAGGTCAGTGATGAACCTTATTTTTGAGAATTATCCAGAGTTCTGTGACCTGTTCTGTGAAAACGATAGCTATGGGCGTATCTTGCAGAATGCAGATAGTAACCTAGCCTCTGACATTCTATCTGTCTTCATTAAGAAGGGGATTCCTTGCCTACCAGTGCATGACAGCTTTTTGACAGCAAGGGAGCATGAGAATCTTTTGATTCAGACCATGGCTGATTGTTTCCGTGCTCGATTTGGAGTTGACAATCTTGTACCGCTGAGTGTAAGCTCTAAAGAAGATGGTGTAGTGCATAAATACCGGCTACTGGCATAGGAGAATAGAAGAAATGAATAACAAACCAGTAGTAAACTACGAGAAGCGTAAACTAATCCACTCTGAGGACATTAGTTGGCCAGAGGGCACTCCAGACGAAGTAATCTCACATATGCTTGAGATTAAAGAGAAATTCAAACATTGGAATGACGTTCGTATTTCCTATCGCTGGACAGGTTATGAAGATTGTGATTACTTTGTGACAGGATGGGTTTTGGAACCTGATGAAGAATATTTTGAACGTATTGAATACGAAGAAGAAGAGCTTCTGAAGTGGGAAGAAGATCAATCTCGTCTTAAAGAAGGTGAAAAAGTTAAGAGAGAACGTGAAATTAAAGAGTTGGAAGAAAAGCTGAAAAAGCTTAAAGGAGAATAGAAGAAATGAGTAAGTGGTTAAAGCTTTCTGAAATCCCTAGAGACTTCTGGGGAGAGTGCTTCATTGGTAAAGCCAAGGATTTGGCTGGAGGCTACAGATATATGGACGTAGAAAAGTCCGTTGTGATGGTTCGTAATTTTACAGAAGAAAAGCTACACAGATATTCTGGAGTTATGTGGTATTGTGAATCTTTGAAAGAATGGTTTGACTTCAGACCAGACTTAGAGTATCGTCTGATGATTGTTGAGTTTCCTACTATTACAGAGGAGGATTTCAAATGAAAACCACTATCAAAATCAATGGAATCACCTACACATGGAATCAAGTGTATAAAATCTGTGGACTCTGTATGGAAGATTGGATTCATGATCCCGTAGGAAGTAATGAATATTTTCTTGAATGTTTGGAGAAGTGGGAGGACGGTAAATGAACATAAAACAATTTTTAGAGTCAAATCAGTATAAGATGTGGAAAGAAGACAAAGACACAATGTCTTTTAGTCAGAAGTACCAGAAGCGTTTAGATACTCTGCATAAATATAAAGATGTTCCTCTGTGTGAATGCAACAATAAACTGCTTATTAACATTGATTATTGGCGTTTTGAAATTAACGGTATTACTTCTGAAAGCTGTAGTATTTACATGATTCATGAGAATAAAAATGGAGACTGGTGTGATTTGAAGATTTATTCAATTCCTGTTGACAAGATGAAAGAGAATCTTGTAGCCTATGAAGATAAAATTGTTAAACTTTGGAAGGGGTTTGCCGAATGAAAGAGGGTGTTTCTCTGCGAGAAGGTGACATTTACAAGTGGTACTTTAAAAATGATGCAGACTACCGTGCCAAGTGTGGAGGAGGCACAGCCTATTGGTGCATGGATAATCAGTGTGTTGTTGTAAATGGCGATCTTGTTGATACATATTGGGAAGGAGTTTACAATCCTCTACGAACATCTTCTAATTCAAATATCCTTGATCCAGAGAAAGTTGATCTTGAATTTGTTTGTAATCTAAATGATATTGAGTTTATTAAAAAATATCAAATCGAGGACTACGACAAGGTTTACAACCTGAGTCACCAAAACGGTTGTTGTAAAGTATTTGCAGTTGATAAAGGCGCTCAAGTATCCAATAAAGCTTTGCGTGCTAAGTACATTCGCCTTCTTGAGCAGGCAGAGTATCAGAAGCGTTCTGCTGAATGGGATATTGAACGCTATAAAAATTTGATTTTAGAGCTTGACAACCAATCCTAGCCTGCTTACACTGACGACATACAAACACAAACGGAGATAAGCCTTGAATCTTTTCGTAACTGATGAATGCCCTGTAAAATCTGCACAACATCATTGCAATGTCCATAACGTGAAAATGATTCTGGAAGTTGCACAGATGCTGTCTACTGCTCATTTTGTTCTAGATGGTATTCAAGTTGGTTATAAACCTACGCATAGGAATCATCCGTGCAGTGTTTGGATTCGGGAAACATCTGAAAATTACACATGGGCTTTTAATCATCTAAAAGCTCTTTGTGATGAATACACTTATCGCAAAGGTAAGGTTCACAAGACTACAGAATTGCTAAAGTCCTTAGCAAAACAGCCCTCTAAAATCGTTTCTGCTGCTAGGACACAGTTTGTTGTGGCTGCCCCAGACAAGCATAAAATCACTGGTATTTTTAATCCGATTAAAGGTTATCAAGACTATCTCAACGAAAAGTTTGCAGAGTGGGCTTGCAGGGATAAGCCAATCCGTGTAGAGTGGTCTAAACGTAACAAGCCTGAGTGGCTTTCTATTTAAATAAGTGAAGGATAATAAAATGAGTAGTGAAGTGAAGCGGTATGGGCCAACAAGTAACGGAATGATTTTTGGGCAGCAGCATCTTCTTATTGGCGAAGACCTTGACGGGGATTTTGTCAAATACGAAGATTATATCGCCCTTGAAGCTGAGAATACACGGATTGGTCGGATGTTATATGAACGCAACAATGAGCTGTGGGCGTGCGAATCCGAACGTGACACCCTTGTCGCCAGCACCGGGCAGGGTGTGGAGAAGTGAAAACGAATATGGATTATAAAACAGAATGATAAATTTCTTTGCAGGATGGTTGCTTTTCTTCTACATTTTCTCTAACATAGGGCTTGTATCTGCTGTATACTTAGTTGGGTATAATGAGCCTGTATGCTGGGAAGAAAAGAGATTGGGCAGGCATCCTGTGAAATATCAGCCTGCTACAGTGGTTGTTAAAGTGTGCGAGATGAAAAGATGAGTAGTTTAGAATACTGTTTGCAAAAGTGCAGAGAAATCCCTTATAAACGTGGGGAACAAAGGCATTATTCTGTAGTGGTGGACAAGAGGGGTAGACTGATTAGTGAAGCAGCTAATTCATATACCAAAACCCACACAATCATGGCTAAAACGTCTAAGCGTTTAGGGTTGGAGAAGGAATATTGTCACGCAGAATGCTTGGCTATCGTTCGCGCAAAAGGGAAAGGGTGTAAAATTTTTATAGCAAGGGTTGACGCTAAGAATAATCCTTGCTACAGTGCTCCGTGCCCTGTCTGCGCGATTTTGATTAAAGAAGCAGGGATAAAGGTTGTAGAATTTTCTGTTTGAGGAGAAAATAAATGAACAAACCTTTGTTTGAAGTTGGTGAAGAAGTGATTCTACAAAGTAAAGCCTATCCAGAATATAATGGTGAAGCTGTGGTTATTTCTTATAAGGTTTCAACTGGAGGAATTGATAGGGATGGTGTAAAACATGTTGATGGTGGCTTCTCTTATAGACTTACGATAGACTCCCCAGTGCCTAATAGGATGTGGCATGAGCTTGCAATCAAAAAGAAACACAAACCTTCGGAAATGTCTTTTGATGGGTTGATGAGTTTTCTAAAATCTCCTGTGAAAACAGCTTGACAGAATTTTAGAGTTGTATAGAATGTAAATCACAAAGCGAGAGCACTGATTTCTGGTGTAGCCGAGTATGGTTTCTACCCCTTTAATCGTAATGGAGCTGAAAATGCAGGTTCGACCCCTGCCATCAGAGAATGAGTGCTCTTGGAAACAAAGAAACAAAGGAGAAAACAAATGTCTAAATTTAAAGTTGGTGACAAATTAGTTTGTACGAATACTGGCGGTAATCATCTTACTGTTGGTAAGCACTATGTAGCAGTTACTGCCACCCCACACAATGTTGTGGTCATTAATGATATAGGTGATGAAGTGTTTTATGACAAGTCACGTTTTGAAATTGTACAGGAAAAAGAAATGTTTGATATGAAGACCAATCCTTGGTTTATTCGAGTTAACAATAAAGAAGAATATGATGCTGCAAGTGAGTGGCTCAATGAAAACTTTGGAAATTATTATGCAGATACCGGATACATAGGTTATATAGTGGGGCTGTCCAACACTGATGACCGTGGTGAAATTCATCCTCGGGTTATGTGGATGGGTGAAGATTCACTTGGAGCAACAGAGCGTTATGAAGTTAAACTAAATTTCAAGACAGTTATTGACTCTGTAGAATATCCTGTTGTAAAATCAGAGCGTGACCTCAAAATCGAAGAGCTTGAACAAAGCATTAAAGAGGCTCAAGAACGTCTTAATGAACTGAAGGCTATGAAATGATTAGCACAACTCACCCAACTCTAAACGAAGCTCTAAAAGTTATTCGTAAAGAGCAACCAAGGCAATTTGCTGTTTGCGAGGGTAGCAACGAAGTTGGGGAATATGTTATTGTATATTCTCGTCCTACTGAATTTTATAAGGAAAAATAATCCTTGACAACCAACAAGCGCCTAGCTATCATGTGATTGTGATGGTTGAGGCGCTTTTCTTTTATCTGGAGGGTTTGAAATTGAGTCGCTACTTCATGATCCAAAGTTGGGTGGGTTCTCATGAGAATGAACCAGACTACAATGGTCAACAGTGTGGTGAACGTAATGTGCGTTCTTCTGAAGTTGTCCCGTTGTACGATCAGTATGGGAACGCCAACATCAAAGCGTTTAGCGATGAGGCTTTAGAATCACGAAAGAAAAGAACAATTAAGAAAAAATCCGTAGCTGACAGCATTGACCTAGCAGAGAAGCATTTTCAACGTATGGAAAAGCTCAGTGCAGAATTAGACGATGAATATTTCGCTGGAGAGATTGACGAAGAGCGTTACGAGCTGCTACGCTACAAAATGGATACCAGACTTCTAAAGTCATGGGAAAGGCTACAGAAAGAAAACGCCCCCATCTGGAAAAAAGAAGATGAAAAATATGCAGAAAATAGCTTGACGTTCTCGCTGGATGAAGTTACATTTGAAACCAAGAGGAAAAGCTTTAAATCCTTAGTAAAACCAGCAAACAAAAGCTTGATTGATGGCAATGGATGGGCTAGTATGGCATTGAAAGATTGCAAAGAAACAAACCTGTTTTTGATAGGGTTTTGTAAAGTGTTGGAAATAATTGATAAAATCAAACGAGGAATTTAAAATGATTTACCACCGAACCGCTCATATCTTTCACCTGATTGTGACTATCCTGTTCTTTCATAAGTTAGGAGCATCATTATATGGGTAAATATAAACTCAATATAGGTGACGTTTATAGAGCAAACTGCGGAGATATGTGTAAAGTTATTGAAAGAATCGACGGGATGCACGTAGTAATTGAGTGGCAAGATGAGTTTAAGCATAAGCAAATAGCAAGACCTGAGCGAGTAATGAGTGGAAAACTATACAATCCATTTTGTAAAAGTATTTATGGTGTTGGGTATGTTGGGGTTGGTGAGTATAGCCCATCTAAACATAAGAAAATTTATTCTCTTTGGATTGGTATGTTTATCCGATCATATGACAAAAAATTCTTACTTGAAAAACCTACTTATAACGGCTGTTCAGTTTCTAGCGATTGGTGTAATTTTCAAAAATTTGCCAGTTGGTGTGAAAATCAACCGGGATTTGGGTTAGAAGGTTATGAACTAGACAAAGACTTCCTCTTTAAAGGGAATAAAATTTATGGCCCCGAAACTTGTGTATTTATTCCGGGATATGTAAACTCCGTTTTCTCAGCTAGTGATAGTATACGTGGAGACTATCCTCTGGGAGTTTCTTTAGGTGCACTTACAAAAAGCAAAGGTCAGAGGTATGTAGCTCAAATAAAGATGAGAATGACTAATACAAAACATCAAAGACATCTAGGAAGTTTTTCTTCAAGTATGGAGGCACATAAAGCTTGGCAACTAGCTAAATCGTTAGTAATTCAAAATGTACTAAATGCCTACAGTGTTGAGAAATCGTTTGATACGAGGGTGGCAGAAAGATTGCTAGCCGAAATGTGGGAGTTGCTTTACGATGCCTCTGTAGGAAAAGAAACAAAATCCTTTTATGGGAGATAGTTGTGTGGATTTTCTGCACAATCTCAAACAACCAAAAGAATCAAGAGATTCTCTTTAGGAAGCAAATGGAGAAATAAGATGGCAGCAGTTAATAAAATTAACGATCTTTTTGTAATTGTTGCAAAATCAAATGTTGACACAGGAAGCACAGAAGACTATTTTGTAGCTGAGATGGCTGGAGGAAAGGAAGTAGGGACAGAGCAGGAAGCGATGGATAGTGCTAAAGAGCTTGTCAAGCTCTATGGAAAGGACTACCATTATAAAGTGGCTCGGTTGAGCTTTTTGGATTGATAGGAGAGAAAATGAAAGATATGTTCACTTGGTTCCTTTATCCTCTTGTAATTTCATTCTTAGGTATGTATCTTATGAGTTTGGCCAAGGAGGATACATTGAAGCAGTTGACAAACGGTCTAACAACAGAAGCACTAAAAGAAATGAAACAGGAATGCGAAAAAGATTTGACACGCTCTCAAAATTGCATTATCGTTGTTTCATACAAGCCGGAAGGGAAAGAGGAAGAAAGCAAATGAAAACTTTGAAAATGAGTGCTAAGTCTAACAGCCTCGATTGGCAAGACATTCAGCAAATGCAACAACAGAAGAAAGAACATAAAAACTTCCGTAATATTAGGAAGAGTCGTAAAAATACTTGGCAGATTGCTGAATAAATTAAATAAATAGGAGAAATTAAAATGACTGTTATTATTGATCGTCCGCGGAATGGTGGTACTCAAGTTGTGCATAAGTTTGAGAATGGTTATGGTGCCAGTGTGATTCGTGGTGGTACTTATACTTATGGTGGCTTAGAACTTGCTGTCCTACGTTTTAAAGACGATGGTAGTTATTCTCTATGCTATGACACGGAAATTACAGACGATGTTCTAGGCTATCTAAACGATGGTGATGTTGTAGAACTGCTGGAGCGTATCGAAAATCTGTAATTATTAAAATCTATAGAGCCTTGTGAGAGAATAGAAAAATTCTACTTGCAAGGCTCTTTTGCTTGTCTTAAAATAAGCACATACCAACCAAGCACAGGAACAAACGTCATGACTGAGATGAACCTGAAGAACAGCACACAAGACGAACTGAACCAGCAAGCTAAGGTTATTCGTCGGGAAGGCGTGATTCTGGATAGGATAGACAAGGAAGATGATAGAGGCTTTCGATCAGCTTTCTTTGTAGAATGGCAGGGGGCTGAGTGGTTTATTCGTATGCGTAACGGAGAAGTGACCAGAATCAAAAGACTTTGGGAAATTGAAGAAATTTAGTTGACACAAGCCCAAGGATGGGTAACAATACCAGCACGAACACAAAACACAGAGGCTTCAAAAATGATAAACAACAGCATGTTGTCCCTTCTCAGTTTGTCCCAACTGGAACACAAAGCACGAATCGAAGATAATGAATTAGCTTTGGTAATTCTTGATAAAATGGAAGAAGAAATTGAAGATGCTGTAGAGCAAGCAACAACAAAGAATGACGCAGATTATCATTATGAAATTTGGGATGCTGTAAATACTATCAAATTTCTAATTGAGGCAATCTGGTATAAAGTAGAAGAAACAAAGTTTACAAAAGACAAGATTATTTATATGGTGCAAGGTTTGCATGAAGACACAAGCCCACATAATAACCAAGTAAAGCTGTGGAAGTATAAGGGCAGCGACAACTGGAAACTTGAAGTAAACGCTGGGCAATATGGCGAACAAATAGACGAAGCGAAGTTTACAGCGGCAGGATTTAAAGAGGCGCAGCAATTGGCAACAAAACGAATTGTCAGGATGATTAGGGATGGACTACAGTTGAATATCTAAATCAACAAAATCTATTAAGCCCTGTTGAACGATTAAAACAATCAATTGACAGGGTTTTTGTTTGCTGTAGAATGGCAATCATCAAGACAAAAGACGGAGTGTCTACTATGAAGCGTGAACAGTTTCTAATCACCAGCACAAAAGGCCACAATGTAGTTAAACACAAGTGGAACAGCGCAAGAAAAGAAGTCGGATGCCTTATGCGAGAATATGTAGACCAGCAAGGCGAGAAGGAATTGCTTTCTATTCTGGAATATGAATTGATCGAAAACGAAAGCGAGAAAGAAGGGTTTTATCATGTTTCTGGTGTTATGACGTGGAAAGAGAAAGTGAACGGAGACACAATTTCATTTTTCATTACAAAAATTGCTTGACGTGTCGCTGAAAAGCTATAAAATGAACACGAACACAAAACATGTACACAAACAAAGGAAATTGCATCATGATTACTTGCACCAGTCTGAACAATCCCAAATTTGCTAAGAAAATTCGTCGGGCTTTTTGGCTTGCTAAAATGCAAGGTATTAAGACAAAGCGACGCTCTACAGAATACGTCGAGAACCGACACGGGAACAATAGTCTGAGAATTGATTATTACCCTTATGGGGAAATGGTTTGCTATGCTTCCGGGGCTGGACTGAAAAATTATGCTTCATTAATCCTACCTATCGTCTCTGGAATTTGAATAAAAATAAATAATCGAAAATTGTGTTGACGTTGTGAGTGCAACCAGCTATTCTACATTCAACAGCCTAGGAATGGCTCCAAAAGCTGAAAAACCAAGATAGGTGATAAAATGAACATTCAAATCGAAAACATGGTTGCAGAATACGCCAAAGCTAACAAAATTAACAAAACTAAGCTGATGGCTTTTGCTGAAGAAATTGTGTCTCTTGCTGGAGTTAAACAAAAGAAAGAATCTAGCGGAAAGCGTGGCAAACCTGTATCACAAGAAACACTTGCACTGCGTGAAGCTTTGCGAGATGCTATCAAAAGCACTACTGAAGCCTTTACAGTGAAAGATATGCATGCAAAGCTTGGTGGCGAATATGTGAGTATCTCCAATACCTTGCGTTTCCTGGCTGAGAAAGAAAAGCTGGCTAAGGTAGTTGGCAAGCTGGATAAAGAGCCGGGACAACGTGGCAAAAAAGCCCTACTTTGGAGTGTTGCTTGATCTAAGAAATTTATCATAGCCACGGAAGGCGATAGAAAATAACAATCAACAAAACGCTTGACGACAGCTAGAGCTAGTGCAATAATTCACTTACACAGACAGAGGCAAGCAAAGCTTGCAAAGGAAAGAGAAAATGAAATACACAACAGTGATTAAGGGTTTCAGCGTAGAACTTGACGCGGACAAAGATGAAACTCATTGTTTTGTCATGAAGGGTGAGTTTTCGTCCAGCTTGCAATGCTTGTTAGATTGTGGCGTGCTGACTGATTACGCTGATAAAGAAATAAGTGTACCAAGTAAAATTGTAGATGAAATTGAAGAATGGGCGGTCAGTATGGGGTGGTAAAAGACTTGACAAGCTCAAAATCCAATGCAATAATTGGCACAACACAACAGGAAAGCGCATAGGCGCTAAGGACTAAAGAAGATGAACATTCACGAAATTATGGAATATGGTTATATCGTCGCATCTAATGAAGACCTTGACATTCTCATCACTGTGAACGGGGCTTATTTTAACATTTGGTGTGGCGATTATTCCGGCAACTATAACAATACAGATTGCCGTGCCACTGGTTTTGATGGCGGCCTATATGGCCAGGATTTTGTTAAAGTGACAGACAAGGCACAAGAAATCCTTGACGAAATCCTGAGCGAAGAGGACGAAGAATAAAGATTTTTAACAGAGGCGCTTGCATTGTGTAGGCGCTTCGATTAAACTTCTTTTCAGTGTAATAAATTTTGTGAACAACGAAACAAGGTTTAACATTATGTACAATCTAGACCACTACTTCAGCCTCTGCCATCGCCTTGACAATGAAAAGGAAAGGCTAGAGAATGCAAAAACAGAAAAAGAAAAAGAATTGCGCAGCGTTTGGGTGAAACAGCTAGAAAAAGAGATTGAGAAAGAAAAGGAATTTTTGTTGTCAAAGGGCTTGACTGTAGAAAGTGAAGTTGATAATATGACAGACGACGAATTGTTAAAAGAGCTAGAGGGCTGAGATAATGAGCAGTTTCCAACTTCTCCCAATTGAACTTAAAAAGAATGCCGATGGTAGTGTTTCTGGTATGTTACCTAGTGGGCTTGTCTGCACATGGGATAAGTTTTCGAGCAATAAACCAACAAAACGCAATAAGAAAATAATGGTTAATTGTTGGTATTGGAAGCCGGTTTGGGTGGAAAGCTTTAGTGAATCTGTAACAATTAACGCTTTCCGGGGCTGATATAATGAGCATCCTAAAACAAGCCAGCATTGCAGAGCTATGCACTGGCTCTAGCGATAGCTAAAGAATATGAAAGCAGGCAGAAGCAATAGAAACAATCAATTGGTCATAGTTTCAAGCTGGCGTATACTGAAGGCAACAGAGATAAACAGAGGTTTGTAGTGATGGACAGAGAAGCCAGAATAAAAGCCCTAAATTCGGCCTTGATTATTGTTGACGGCCTACTATTGGACGCAGAAAATTCAGCGGACGTTAAACTATACTCTAAGCTTTATGAGTATATAGATTCTGTATATAACACTCTTTGCCTTGAAGGAATAGGGCTTGGCGATTTTGTGACTGTACCTAAAGAACCAACAGCAGAGCAACTAGATGGGGCCGTTGCAGGCGTCTGCGCTGAATGGAAACCATACAGAAAGCGTCAAGCTGAAATAATTTATAAAAAGATGGTGGAGAAAGCTTGACCACATTTTGACGCAGTACCATAATTCATACCAAGCAAACAGAAACAAACAAGGGGTAAGGCAAATGAATATTAACGAACTAGCAATTAACAAGCGCACAGCCCTTCGGATGTTTTGGGATGCTGGTCACACTACAGAAGCTCAATTGATTGCAGCCAGTAAGAAGCTGGACAGCATGAAACAGCCGAGCGCAGGCTATTGGTTTGCGTCTGACGTTTCCAAATCTATCGTCAAGCCGTGAAGCGATAGAAAATATCAATTAGACCTAATCTCTAGCTAGCGTATACTGACCACAAGCCCAAGCAATAGAGCCAGGGCAAACCACCAAAGGATAGAAAATCATGAAAACTTCGATCACTTTCTCCCAGTTCTGTGATGCTTTCCGTGATATGGGCCGCAACGATAATTTCAGCTATGAAGGCAAGCGTGCCCTGTTCGATTATCTGGAGCAATATGAAGAACAAACCTGCGAAGAGATTGAACTTGATGTTATCGCCCTGTGCTGCGAATACAACGAAGACAGTCTAGAGAATATCATCTCTGATTATCAAATTGATGTTTCTGAAGCTGAAGACGACGAAGAAAAGGTCGAGATTGTCGCAGAATACTTGAACGACAACACCCTGCTAGTAGGTCAGCTTCCCAATGGTTCATTTCTCTACGCTTGTTTTTAAGCGATAATGAGACAAACAAACCCCGGCATTAGTCGGGGTTTTCTTTTGTGCAGAATCTTTTCTAAAATTTTTCATCTAGACGCTTGACACACTGAAGATCAAAGGAGATAATGACCACAAGACGGCTAGAACGGGGAGACAAACACGGAACGACCCTGCGATTTGGTAGGCTATCAGAGGCATAAGATCAATAGAAAATAACAATGGATAAAAGCTTGACGTGCTGTCATGCTGCTGTATAATGAACACAACAAAGCAAGACAACCAACGGAGCAACAGCCATGCAAGCCACCCAAATTCAAATTCAAATTGAACAAGCCAACAGCCAATCCTTTATCCGCGACCTGTACACAGCAGCCCAGCAAATTCTCCTCGACACTGACGGACAAGACGACAAAGCCCTGAGCGTGGTTGAACTGGTAGAGGATGGTAAATATCTGGAAGCTGTAACGGTGGGAATGAATTTCTAAGGTAGTATAAGAAGAAGCCGCCGAAAGGCGGTTTTCTTTTGCCCATCTGAAATCCTAACACCCCCCCCCCCTCGGGCGTGTCCCCATGACTAAAGAATAGCACAGCACAAGGCAGAGTCAAGCTAAAAATAGAAAAATTTTCTTTTATTTTCTGCAAATCCCCTTGACGTGCAGAGGCTACACAGCCACAATTAGCACAACAAAAAGCTTGACACAGCGAACCAACGCGCTAGAATCGTACCAACGAAAGGCAAAAAGCCTAATCAACCAAAGGGAAAGCCAGCATGAAAACCACTACCACCAAGATCGAAAAAGCCACTATCCTGACCTGGAAGCGCGAGCGTAACACCGTATACGGCAACCCTGTCTTTTCCTTCACTGTCACCGACGAAAGCGACAAAGTATACAGCGGCAAGACCCGCCCAAATGCTGGGTTTGTCTACGGGCTTTGCTCTTATCCTGAAGCCTTGGAGAATGTCACCATTGCTGTGACGCCAACAGGTCGTGTGTATATGGACGATGCCGAGGCATCAAAATAAATACAAAAACAGCTTGACACCAAAGCCAAGGAAGGCTAAGATTATCTCAACAAAGCAAAACAACCCCGCGAGGATAAATAGAATGTACTCCGAAAAAGTCAAGCGCACTGAAGAACAACTGGCCTTCCTTGAAGGAAAGCGCAATGCTTACTATCTGGCAATTGAGCTTGAAGAACAAGCCAAAGCAAAGTATGAAAAAGCGGCAGCTATGGCTAATCGTGAATTATCTGTACATTCTAAACTTCTGGTCGAGAATGCGACCCGCCTTTTTCATCGCTGGAATAATGCTATCATGGTTAAGGATGAAGCCAAAGAAGTTTACCTAGCTGTACGCTCTGAAGTTATGGGTTATGTATCTAACATTAAATTATAAGGTGAAATTATGAAAATTTTCCTTATGGGCTTTGCTGTTATCGTTGCTTCGATTCTTTCTGGTGCTGCTGGTGCTGTAGGCGTGGCGATAGGGTTTATGATAGCAAACGCATATCACGTCTTCGATTGACCATAGAAACAATCAATTAGACGCATCTTCACTGAGGCGTTATTCTTTAACCATACAAACAAGCAAAGCGAGATTACAGCCATGATCGACTTCCGCTCTTATTTCCAGATTGCCCAGTCTAGTGCTCAAGCTATGGCTAAAGCTATGCACAAGCCTAGCCTGAGCAACAAGCAAAGCATGGCAGCCTATGCCAAGGCAATTGGAGCTAGTGGGGTGAAGGCTAGTTTTACAACTGAACAGAAAGCCGATATGATCGAATGGAGCGTGTAATATGTATGAGTTTATCCATGCTGGCTTCTCTTCAAACGCTAGGGGAATAACTACATGAAAAACACAGGTAATCGCATGGCTCATAGCGGTATCATCCAATCTGATAATGTATCCTATTCCTTTGTCTTTGTTGCTGGGCAATGCCTTGTCACTGTCTGGAATGATAACACTATCGTGTTAAGAACACCCTTTAAGCTCTAATACAACAAACACACAAATAATATGCCCCTTTACGGGGCTTTTTGTTGTCTATTCCTTTCCTGATTCCATCGCTATCCCCTCACATAGCTTGTCTATGTATCCTCTTTCTACGCTTTCCTTTCCCCTAGCTGATACCCCTTCTGTACAGTGTCTCTAGCTACGAGCAAAGCCACTACAGGTCTAGCCTGGAATAGAATAACATTCTAGAACATTGTTCTAGTTATTACACTTCTTTTCTAGTGTCTTATCCTGTCCGATGGCGTGACATATCTCTGATATGGCTAAGCCTATTCACTTCCCTATTATCAACCCTTCCCCTTCCACATCAGTGACGTGCTACATAATCCATCGAGATCGTCAGTTCTAACAGTATCTTTCATCATAGGCGCAGCCTATAAGTTATCTCCATGCAAACTTCGCATAATGTCTGGTCTATTGTTAGTTGTCCTTTAATGTATATATATTAGTTACCCATCGAAGCGATATTTTAATATCTCCGGTTAGAATAGATAGTGACGGGTGGGTAGTGTTAAGACCCCTTCCAATAGAGACAGTGTTTTTAGGTAACAGACATACCCCTCAGATACCGATCTTGGTATTTTGTAAATATAAGACCTTCGGATAAATGGCTGGTAATTTCAGTAACCTGATACTTTATCTAAGGATATTTTCTATAGGCAAAATAAAAGGACTATCTTTCGGGATAGTCCTTGCAAATAGGAGTTTAGAATTTTATATTCAATAGATATTTCTACAACATTCACACTTGTAAATTGCACTCCGCACTTTCTATAAATATAGTGGGGTAAAAAGTGCGCAAGGTAAAATATGCTCTGCACTTTCACGCACCGGGTGTAATAAAAGTGCGATTACTCTATAAGCCTTTCCTCCAACAGTTCTGCCAGCAACTCGTTCTTATAAAGTCTTGAAGATAGCGGTTCACCAGATATTTTATTTGAGAAAGCTAACTTCAGCATCTCGTGCCTCACAGACCATTTATTTGTAGTAGGGTACATTTCCATGTAATCTTCAACAAGCGTATCTACGTGATCCATAAGGTGAAGAACAAAGGTGTTCATTGATGTGTGACTTTGTGTTGGTTTCATTGTATCAATCCATCCGCTGTGTATGATGCACTGTTTGTCCTCCTTTGCTTTTGATTTGATATATCTTATTTTGTCTTTAGAAGCCTCTGGATAATGTTTGAATATAATTCCTGTAGCTTCATATTCAGTAATCCCTTGTGGGCGACTGCCAAGTTCAATTAGTTCTTCTACACAATCATCAGTTGGCTTTGCTTTAGTCACTCCTTTCAACCATCTTTTGCATTGATCAATAGAAATAGCCCCATTTAAGGAGCTTGATATTTCTGGATATGTTAATCCTTGCTGTCTGAGAAGAATGGCCTGTTCTTTAATCGTGGTCTGGGTCATAATCTTTATCTTTGTTTCCTCCCCTCAAATGATAGTGTACGTGAGGGTTTTCTTTGATAGCAGAGTAATACGCCTGTTCGGCTGCTTGGTAAGTGTTGTAATAACCGATTGTATCCCCAACACCAGAATAGATGCACTCCCAATAAACGTGGTATTTCTTATTCATTCTTTAATCCTCCACCTTTGCTTTCTACTAACAGCCCTAGATGCTTTCTCAATAACTGGCTCAAGCTTGAGTTTAATCTTCATAAGAGTTTTAAGCTCTGTAATAGCACCAATCCACTCTTTAAGACCACCCGCGTCATTGATAAGCTCAGATATGGCAATATTCAAATGCTTCTCAGCTTCTTTCAAATGATGTTCTACTTTAGTAACATCTGTTCGTTTGTATTTATTCATTCACCACACCCCCTGACTACTCTTATATTCATCCCACATTTCTTTGTAAATTCTGTTACGTTCTTCAAAACATCTGAAGCAAGATGTGAGGTAGTTTTTACTATCATCTGTGTATTGTGTACAGAGCCTACGTTCTTTAATACGTTCCTTCAAGATACGATCACAAATAGGGCAATTTTTATTCATCTTACACATCAACCTTGTAGTATTTAGGACAATCTGGACATTTTCTACCAATTGCTAAATAATCAATACAATATTTAGCTCTAGATGCACATTCAGCATCACAGGAACTGTTATGGTCTTCTACAAGTTTTACCAAGGCTGTGTATTTATTTTCATAATCAATCCTCATTGAGCAAGTTTCAAAATCACACAGAAATCCATCGATGTGACTACATCCCTGATCTTTATGCAACGAGCAGTGTTTTATAGGGTCTTTCATTTATCATCTCCTCTGAACAACCTGTTGTCTGGATTATATACCGGAATGTTGTCTTCAATCCATGCATCCCAGAACTGCCTTTGTTTCTCCCACTTATCTTTTTGTTCTTGTGTTCCAAACATTTCAAGATATTCTTTGTAAGTTGTATTAAGTGTAGGCATTATTGATCCTCCCCAATTCATCCTCACACACTTGTACCATAATAGACACAGCAATCCTCTGGTTATCACTAAATTCATAATCACCAAAATACTTGTAATCAGTTTGCTTCAAAGCCCATTGTATCTCTTCTTTAGTGAATTTGTTCTTCCCATTCTGGATAGCATCATAAGATAGACGTTCTAACCAGAAATGATTGTAGTTGTTGTAGTTCATTTAGTTTTCTCCTAGCTTATAATCTTAATTTCAATCTCTAGCTCTTGTGCTTTCACTTCCAATTGTTCAAGAGTCATTTCATAATATTTAGATGTGGTTTCATGATCCTCGTCTGCTTCTGTAATGATAGCTTGTACATAGCAATCTTCTAGACTGTGAGCACTGCCAAGATTACAATTGGTATCAGATGAGTTATAGCATTCAACCAAGCCACCTTGGCAACAATCACACGGAGGCCAGTCCCACCAACTATCATCATAGAATGTATATGTTTTAGTCATTCATCCACCTCCACCAAGTTACCATTCTCATCTTGAACCAGTCGCCTAATGTCCAACTGCAATTCGCCAGACTTCACTTTGGTAAAATATTCTTTCACATCTTTCTCAGCCTGCTCCCATTCCTCCGGGTATTCGGCTTTAAATTCATCAATCAGTTCTTGTAGTGAGTCTTTCATAAACCTTCCTTCTTGTTCTTCAACAGACACTGAACAATATCAAACTTCTCCACCATCCCAAGCTCTTCAAGTAAATCAAGACACTCTTCAAAGGCTGTAACTCTCCCTTCCCAATACCCAAGATTCCATCCACCGTAGAATGTATGTTCATCTTCTTTACCATGATATTTCTGTTCGTAGTATTCAGATTTACGCTGATTGCGTTTTAAAATAGCATACAGTCTTTCTTGTAGTTCTCTAGTCATTCTAATACACCTCCGTCAAAGGAATAGGAAATCTCTTTACAACCCCTGTCTCTGTCCTGAACAATCTATACCCAAATTCACAATAGCCGCATAGCCCCCACTTCACTGAGTCCATAATACAATTTACTTTCATTCTCACCTCTCAAAAGTAAAATTAACAGTCATCTTCTTCCTCCCACTCACCAATAGCTTGGTATAGGTCAGCTAGACTTCTAGTAGCCTTTGATAACAGATTTTCACACCTCTTGTTCCAGATGCTAGGATGTAGGTTGTCTTCATAACCTAAACCCTCTTGAAGCATCACCAAGAGCATGTGTGTACGGTCAAGTCCTTCGTGTTGCCACCACTTATCCATCTTTTGCTCATCTTCATTCATAATCCCTCCTATAAGGCTCTATAAGCCTGTTCACTTTATCATGGCTACCTCTGTATACCCTATATGCTTAAAACGCATCAGAGGGGCTTGTAGAGGCTTTAAAATTGATTTATAGAGGAGAGCAAAGCTACTCATCGTCTCTCCTAATATCTTCATAAAGTTTTTCATAATTAGCGTCAACTACTTTCTGTTCTTCTTCATTAAGCTTAGGCCAAGGAATTTCTACTTCTGCTTCTCTGAGAAGAACATCAGGGCTGTCCTCTAGGAAATCCATATTTGGGAACCCAATACACCACCCCCAATTCTCATCTTGTGTGAAGTTCATTTCTACACCAGTAGTAGGGTCTTTCCAATAGTAGCATACAGGGTGTTTCATTTACCAGCTCCTTCAAATAAATTGATTATTGTATTTCAAACATGACATAAAAATAAGGTGTTCCGCCCTCATTACATCTTCTACACTCCATGTACGATTATAAGCTTCAAACATGACTAGGGTGAGATGTACAGCCTCTTCTCTACATCCCTTCATCACCTCATCATCATGCTCTTGTTTCCATGTGGATGAATATACCACGAGATGTTGTGTAGAGCAAGCAGATAGGATGAAGAATAATGCAATGAGAATGGGTTTCATGTTTAATCGCCCCAATAAGTCATTTCTTCTTTAAGAGTTTCAATAGGGTCACACTCAGGATCACCACATTCTACGTAATCATAGTAGAGGTTTTCCCCAAGTTCATAACCTTCATGAAATGTCCAACTATGTTGTTCCAAATACAAAGCGATCTTCGCGCACCACTGCATCTTTTTAACATCTTCTGTTGTCATTTTCTTATGGATGTCAGCCATAATTAGCCCCTATCTTGCCAAAATAGTTCTATCAATTTATCCTTCTGCTCTTCATCTAGAAAATCAGCTTCTCTCACTACTCTAGTGATTTGATGAAGGATTACAGTGCCAGTCATGAACTGATCTTCCTGCAATTGTCTGATCTTATCTTTTAGTTCACGTACCTCGCTAGGCATTGTCATAACCATACTCCTCTTTCAGCTTGTATATAACAAGGGTTCTTAGAAGTTCTTCAAGTTTCTTATCAGTGCAAACCGTATAGGTAAGGTAAGTCTGCTCGGAGTTCATTGTAGATAGAACTTCACCAACTGTACGACCCTCAAAGAATTTACTAAGGGCATCTTCTCCCTTAGTTGGCCGTGAAAAGAAAGCCTTAATCTTTTTCCACATACTCGTCCTCCTCATAAAAAGCCAATCTACGTTCCATGCTCTCAACATAGCACTTGTGAGCTACAAGGTCAAGGATTTCTTGCGGAACATTGTGTAGATTGTCAAGGAAGTATTGTAGATGCTCTACATGACTCCTGCTATCACAAGAAAGTTTATGTTGTCCGCTTGGTTGATTACATTCCCAGCACAAAATCTTGTCCATCACATATTCTCCTATAACTTACTGTTCAACACTAACATCATACACAAGTTCTACAGCCCATTCCCCTGTAGCTGTATGTCCAGTACGCCATTGCCCACTAGAAATCTTAAACGTATTCACAAAATCTGTCATTGCTTGCATAGAGCGGAAGATGTGAATGCGTTTATTAGGAATGTCTACTTCGCCTGTGAGGATTTGTTCATCGAATCCATCTTTGTTTTCGTTTTCAATTTTATTCATTATTATCCCCCCATAAAGCGTCAATTGCATTTTGCGGCACACTATATCCCAAACCTTTCAGGTGTTCAAGAAGTGTAGCAGCTTCTCCTGCCTCATTGAAAGAGAAAGACTGTCCGTCATAAGATAGCCCGATATTCTCTTTTTGAGCTGTTTCTAAAAACTCCATTTGCTCTTTGTAGGTTTTAAACATTGCTTCGTGGCTGCTCCAGTCAATTACTGGAATATTCCCTGCAACACGTTTAGCGGCAACATGCACTTCGTAACCAGTTTCACTTTCATAGCAATAAATATCACATTTAAAGTCATCAGAAGACCATCTGCAATAACTCATTTATCTTCCTCTAGTTGTTTCAACCCGTCTTCAACAATTTCACTAGCTTGCAGCCACAGAGAAGTGTCGCCTTCTCTCAGCACTTCAAGCAAAGCTTTCTTCTCTTTCAGATACACTCTAGCAAAATCTCTGTCATGTTGCAAGATGCTTTTACTGTTACTGATTAGATCAGCTAGCTTGATTGTCTTGCAAGCAGCAGATTGTTTCGATGTATGTTGACGATCAATTTCTTTGCGCTTTGCTCGATTACCGTCCCCTGCTTTACTAACGTCAGTAAGCCCTTCAACGAGAGTTGCTACACATTTACCAAATTCTTTCTCAATCAATTCAATGGACAATTGCGTATCCTCTGCAACATCATGAAGTAAAGCCGCCGCTCGCATTTCATCGTTAACAAACGTACTCTTCTCGATAAGATTGCACACTTCTACAGGATGATTGATGTAATCCTCTCCTGTGTATTTACGTTTTTGTCCTATAGCAGCATGAGCAGCCGTTGCAAAGATATATGCTTTTTCTACAAGATTCATTCAGTAATCCTCCTCTGTAATTTTCTTAGCACTTTCTAACCGGCACTCATAATAGCTTACAAGCGCTTCTTTAGCTTCTTCAAATGTCAACCCACAGTCACAGTCTGGTTCGCAGTAATAATTTGTGCAAGTGTACTCCTCAATCCAAGCCTTGTTTGCACCTTGACAGTATTGGTATCTCATAAATCCTCCTAGTTCAAGTTAGTAAATCCAGAATATAACAAAAGGGACTCCCTTGTCCAGAGAATCCCTTATAAAAGTTTTCTATCATTTGATAAACAGTGATATATTTTCTGGATTAACAAACTTCACCAGATGCTTCTGACATTTGACATAGTTCCCTTTCTTCTTGCAATGCTGAAGATGTACAGTGTGGACAATCTTAGCCTTCATTGCACTAGCAATCCATTCTGCTGGGATGTTGTCAAATGGGGGGTTGAAAACCCTGCCGTGCCATTCAAAATAATGCCCATTGTGGAGGAGCACTGCGGTGCGCAGTGAAATCCAGCTACGAGCTTTAGCACTAGGATAGGGGCAGTAGAACACATGGTCTTTGCTCAGATATGTGTAGCCTAGCTCAGACAGGAAATTCTTGATTGATTGCAACTGTAGTTTACTGGTATCAATGATTTTATAGTCTTCCAATTTATTTCTCCTACTCTGTTGGAATAAACTTTCCATCTTCCCAATAGCCATCCCGAATACGAAGGCCCGTGGGAAACTGAGGAAGCTTAGAGTCTTTATAGCGTGTCTGATACTTTACTGTCAATGCTTTTCCTTTGTATTCTTCTGGATTGTGCAGTTGACATTTACGTTCTTCAAAATCTCCATAGCAAACATCAAAATGTGTACCAGCCACATGATCCCAAACAACGAGAACACCATTACCGTTACGGTCTTCTGTCACATCGACAATTTGGAACTCTTCATCAAAGAACTCTTTGTATTTCTGTAGATCAGCACTACGTTTACCAGACTCATAAACGCCGCCGTGGTTACGTAGTATAATTCCTTCATATCCACGAGCGATATATTCTTTGTGCTTCTCTTTCATGTGCCGTTCATCTTGAATCTCGCAGAACTCAATAACGTCAATACTTGGAGCTTCAACACAAGACAGTGTGTAACGACGAAGGGCTTGCATACTGATAAGTCGGTGTTCATAACTTTCATCTTTCACCATGTCAAAGATGATAAACTCAATATCAGGTGTATTTTCGTTCCACTTCTTAACAGCAGAAACAACCTCTTCCAGATATTTGCCATGGATGTAAAGTTCTCCATCCCACACATCACCAACTTTCATGATTGGAAATAGCTGGTCTTGGATATGAGGGACAAGGTATTCTTTACCACCACGAGACTTCAGTTCAACCCTATCTTCGTGTCGAATAGCAAGGCAACGTACACCATCGAGCTTAGGACTACCAAAACAAGGGTATTTAATACGATGACCTTGTTTTAGATAGTCCTGTGCAAGCATTGGAAGAAGAGGGAGTTCCTCAAGCTCTTCTTTTGTCTCACGATACCCTTTATCAATCTGTTTACGCCAGCGGCTCATTGCTTCAAGTTCTGCTTGCTCAGTAGGTGAAGTTTCATTTGCGCGCCCAATATTTTTACCCTCTACATTTTCACACTTGGTTTGCATCTTACCATTTTCTTTACCGTGTTCAATGTAAAGCATTGCTCCTTCTGTCCAAATACTCCAAACTTTAAACCCACCACTTTTATCAAGACCATACAACAGCTTAGTTTCCATAAATCCTCCTAAAATTTATTTCAAATCTTCTCCACCAAAATACCAAGAACTCTCAGATTGCCAATACCAGAACAGTCTCTGTATTCTTGTTTATATACTACTCTTTTTACACCAGATGCAGCGATCATTTCACTACATACGATACACGGTGACAATGTGACGTAGAGCGTACTGCCTACAACGCTAACACCCTCTTTAGCTGCCTTCAAAATACAGCTTAATTCAGCGTGAATTGTTTGTGGCTTTGTGACTAGCTTGTAGCGACCGATGCTGTCTTCGAGAGGCCAAGTTTCTAGTACATATTCTGCATCCAACCAATCTCCTGCACCAGCACGCATATACTCTTTATATTCAAGTTCATTGCTCCCGCCAGGTGCCATACCATTACAACCACCCAACACTACTCCATGCTTTGTCACCAAGCAAGCCCCTACTTTAGCCCTTTCTCCTTTGCTCAGTGCTGCATGGGCTTCAGCTACAGCCATGTAGCATGTGTCTAGTTGTAGTTTAGTTGCCATATTATTTCTTCTGCCCACGCCTAGTAGAAGTTCCAGTACAACTCAAACCTCCCGACTCCAATCGGCTTTTATTCTTCTGATCCTTCACCGCCCTCACTGTATACTTTCCATCGTAGTCCAAATCAGCTTGTCTCTGTGCATCAGCTCGATTGCGAGTTAGATAGTATACGCGATTACCTAGAGCATCAAGAATATACCAGTTGGATTTTGCATTAAGAACAAACCTCCCCTCATCTTCGCTATAAATCTCAGCCTCGCTTTCTGGAACAACAATGGATTCTACTTTTTTACTCAATGTCAATCCCCTTTGGTAATTCTAGTCCACGTTCGTTACAATGTTGAAGTAGCTCAACTCTAAGAGAGTATTTTACAGGCTGACCGTACATCATATCATTGTATATAGCCTGTAAAATAGAATCTCTTTTATTAAGCAAAGAATTGTATTTATTGGCAATATGATTATACTTTTCCAATAAACGCTCTCTAGAAATTTCATCAACACTCTTAACTTGAGTATATGTTTGATGGTGAATAATCTTACTCATCCTCTAGCTCCTGTCTGATGGCCCAATAGGTGTTATCCCCAAGCTCACTTTCTGCAAATGCTTCTTGTTTATTCCACATTTCTTCAAAATCATGTTCTGTGCTTTGTGGGGTGTAAATAACGTACATATTGTTTTCTTGCATATTAAAATAGCTCCACAGTTTTCTTGATTAGGTGACTGGGGTACACTCTGAAACATATGAAATGCAAAGGATTCTCCAAATTATATTTCACAGCGTAAGTTTCAAGTCTATTCCCTTTCTGTTTGTTAGTGGGGAAGATAGCGTATACATAATTCCCTACACGGACACTTTGCAGGCTATTTACAAAACCTTGATCGTGGGATTTGTACACTGTAGCTACACCAGCAGAACTCAGGTTGTTCTCAAAGATGCGATGAAACTTGCGTGGACTAATCAGACGACATTGGTTGTGTGTGCGATTTTTGTAACCCATTGTGCTTCCTCCTGTTTGTTGTTTAGCTGCTGTCTATTTTAGCCCAGCAGCTTTGGTTGTCAAGCTATTTTAACCGAGTTCTTTGTTTTCAGAAAGGTTTTTTGTCTAGGACGACGCTTTGGCTTTTCTGTAGGTTTTGGGACAGGTTTTGTTTCTTCCATCACCTCACGGACAGCTTCCTTAATCATTCCAAACAAGTCTAGCTTAGGCTCACTCTCTCCGTCAACTCCTTCACCACATTCAAGGCAGTCAGGATTACCGCAACCTTGCATTTCTCGTGCTTCGTCAAACGTTTCAAGGCGCTCCATAATCTCATCAGCATCAAGGTAAATGTCAGTACCAGTCAGAATCTTCTCAATTTCATCATCTGTCAAGAAATATTTATATTCTTCTCGGATGCGTTTATGGGTTTGGCGGCGAAGAAACTGAGATGCTTCAAAGGTTTCACACTCTTTGCCAAAATTCCCGCCCGATACTGTATGGCTAAACCATTCAGCGTATTTGCTAACACCCCATGTTTTACAGGCCAAAAACAGGAAGGTACACATACTTCCACAATCATGTTCAATAAAACCAATCGTCAGGGCTTCGCATTCATGCAGCGCATTGAGAATCTGGTTGCCTGTGCGAACTTGACCACCTCCACTATTGAACCTGAGAATGAATTTATCTTCTGGACGGGCTGTACGGAGTGCGTGACACAGTTCCACATAATCTTCTGGATCGCCAATGTTACCCAGAAGATAATATTCATAGAGTGTGTGGTCACGATTCTCTGTCACAAACAGTTTGTTTGGTTGAATAAGTGGCATTAGTTTTAGGTCTTCAGTCATTACTTGTTCTCCTTTTCTTTTGCTTTTACCATAGCTTTACATAGACCCCCACGAACAATGTCATCGCTATTCGCCTTGATAACTTTGATGTGATTTTCCAGTGCAGGATTTTTATCTACAAACTGACAAAGCCATTCAATACCATTCAGTCCTTTAATATCCGACTGGTTAGGATCACCAATAAGAATCAGTTTTGATCCCTCCTCCATGCGAGTAATCAGGGTGTAAAGCTCGTCTGGGTGCATACTCTGTGCTTCGTCCACAATCATTACCCCACTTACACTACGACCCCTTGCATATTCAGGGGCAAGCAGCTCGATTGTACCGTCATGCAGAGCATTTTCATAGAAACCCTTCCCATAACGATTCCACAGAACTTCTAGTAGTGGCATCAGATATGGTTCAAACTTTTGCTGAAGTGTTGAAGGCAGCATACCAAGGCTCCGGCCCATCGGGATAACAGCACGAGTCAGTACAACCTTATCAACATAACCTTTCTTAAGCCAATCACTAACTTCACACATTGTCAGATAACTCTTTCCGCATCCAGCAGGAGCACTGAAGGCCACAACGTCGAAGTCTCGCAAAGAGGATAGAAATTCTTTTTGAATGTCATTTTTTGCTTTGACAGGGGGCTTAATCTCTTCATGGAACTTAGGCTGGACTACACGCCCACGTTCAGCTTTCTTTTCCCAACGATCTTCAACTACTCGACGTTGATTACGTTTTTCACTCATATCTGATACCTCCATGCTTTTCATAAATAGCTTGAATTTTATCTAAATTGTACACCCAAGTGGTTTCGGTATAACCATCAGGCATATCTCTTTGAGATATTACCCCACACTCTAATTCCAGTAAACATTCGTTTTCTGCACTTTTGCAAGAATCTACATCTGGAAACTTATAGACTGCGTAGTTTTCTATCAAGAATACCGATTTTGAATTTTGCTGTTTCGCCCTCCTTTTACTCATCTTCGACACCCCAAATTTTATGGCAATAATATCTGGGGTATCTTTAACCATATTTATGTAGCACTCTTTTGGTCTGTAGGGAGAACAATCACAACCTATCTTACCATTTTGTAAATTGTAAGCAACAGACTTCCATGTCGCACCACAAACCGGACAAGTTATGCTCCACTCTAAGTCTCCTGTTTTTGATTTTTTAGTGGTTCTCGTAAACTCAGTTTCTGGATGAAAAGCTCCAGAGGCAAGAAACGATGTAGTCATTTCGTGGTCTGCCTTTCTTTTTATAACAGACAGATCATTATTTGCACATCTTTTACAAGATCGACCTGCGTATAGGCTGCCCACTGTTGTAGTTTCCCACTGTCCATGAATGCCACAAATTAATTTAGTCTTAGTTTTACTTACTCCACACCAATCACCAGCAAAACCTACAAAGGTGTGTCCCAGTTTTGCTGCGGCTCTTGTACACAGTATTAGATGTTGTTCCTTTGTAAGTTTTGGAGATTTACTACAACCGCAGGGAATGCACGTCTTGAGGTCTGGTTTTCTACTTCTAAAATATCCTTCACCAAACACCTGAGAATCCTTACAGCATTCACTACACTTAACAATATAAAACTTTTCACCTTTAGCGTTCTTACCACTCCACCCAATAACCGTCAACTGATGCATGTCTCCAAAAGTTGGCTTCAGTATGCTCCAAGAGTCTTGTAAAAGGCCCATGCTTTCATCAATAACGTCTTCGATATCCACCGTTCCACCCATCCATCATAATAGCTCTTTCTTTAGCGCCCAATTTACACCTCCTTCTCAATGTTTAACATCTTTAGTAACCATAGCCAGTTCAATAAGAGCAGCTAAGTCACTCGTTAGGCTCATGGCTGCCTTATCTACAGCATTGTAATACTTCAACACTTTATCACTATTCAAGAAATTGTCAACTTCATAGAAGTCTTCTTCAGAGATATGGGCAAAGACAGTATCATAAAACTCTTTGTCAAGGATTGTATAGTCAATCAGCTTCAAAGCTTCTGTAATTTCTTCGCTATCTCGGTAGAGCGAGAGTAATGAGTTTTTAAGAATAGGACGTTTGTTCATTCCCTGCTCTCCTGAAATTTTAGAATATTACTCACCATTACATCCCTGCCTCGATTAAAACAGTTCCGAAGTCGTCCTACATACTTTAGTTCTTCGTATGGCATCTGATCAAGTTCTTCTTTCGTATAAACACGACTAACAGGATGCTCGGGGTGAACAAGTTTACAAGACTTAGTTCCAATAACATCAAAGTAGACACTATTCAGATTAATTCGCCAACCTGAGAGAATGTATTTCTGAAGTTGTAACAGAAAGTCGGTCTTGTTGTGAGTAGCGACAATCACCACGTCAAGAGCGTCCTCATAGCTTAGTTTTGGAATTTCTAGTTCTTGTTTATAAAGCTCTAGCTCCATTAGTCCTGTCGGATGAATTGCAAGATCAGAACGCCCCGGTACAAACAGATAACCAGCAAGAACAGCTTTCTCAAATTCTTGCAGAATTACTACATGGTTGGTGTTTAATAGCAGTTTCATTTATTTCTCCTCCTTATCGTCTAGTTTACTCATTTTACAAAGCCCATAGATTAGGGCGATAGGCCAGCCAATGCTGCAAACAAACATTGAAGTTTTGTTTACCAAATCAGAATCTGTCCAGCCTTCTTTATCTTCACGATAGACATATAGGAATCCGATGTTAAACATGATGGCAACACAGATGTAGCTAATCATTACAATCCAAAGAATCACTGACATTTTTATTTCTCCTTCATCAGTTCAACAGCCTTTTCAACAGGCACCTTATTTAAGTACAAGTTCATGATACGCTTCGCATCCACCTCTGTCAAGCTGTCAATGCAAAGATTTTCTTTGATGGTTTTGCAGTATTTGTCGAAGCTCATTTGTATTGATAACCAACATTCTTCCAGAAATATTCCGCCCCATCCAAACCCCATGTACCATAGCTGGATTTGTTTTTGAAACACTTTGTTAATTGCCTACCGATGCCTTGTCTACGATAGGCTTTTTTAGTAAAACACATCGTCAGTCCGTATGACATTTGCAAGGACACGCCTACGGGTTTATTATCTTTGTAGGCAAGAGCAATTCGTGTATCTGTTTTGCGGCCTTTTCTCACGTCTATAAGATAGCCTGACAAGGACCATCCTGAAACATAAAGCCTGTTTTTCAGAGCAATATCGGCTGCAATCTTGCAATCCTCTCCTTTAAAGCAAACTATATTTACCATATCACCCTCCAAAATATTGTAAAGCCATACACCCAAATGCTGCAAGCACAACACTGTCACTCCAGAATAACAGATCAGAGAGTTTCATTATCCATTCTCCTTTACAATAAACAATTTTTCAACACCTTTCTTTGAACCCGTATCTTTTGTCAGGGAGTTATTCACCTCTTTAGACCAAACACATTCAAAGCGATCTTCCGGCATCCAATACTCGGAAATGAATACATTGTGTCCTTCTTTGTGACGTTCCACACACCAGTCATAAAAGCGTTCGTGGTCAAAATCATCTTTATATTTTGTAGTACCTGCGTATGGTGGATCACAGTAAATAGTTACCCTATCACAACGACTAAAATCAATATCAAATACAGATTTGTTTTGGAAATGAACTCCCAGCAAATTATTCTGTTGCTTTAAAAGACTTTCGTAAGATTTGCGACTTTGCTCGTTTTCGTTCATCTGTTTTAGCTCTAGATTTTCTTTGGTTCCGGCTATATCCCTATGATAGCCACCAAACCATTTCCCACCAAAAGACATTGCAAATCCAACGTATCCTGTTAAGGCTCTGTCTTCATCCTTATTGTTACGGATTTTCGAGTAGTCTTCTTCAGTGATAAGCTTATTGGGCAACCAGCCTTTACTTACGGCTTGCCACATAGCAATCAGATATTCATGCACATCACAACCAAGCCGTTTTGGGGCTATGTCAGCGGATACTTTATCCATCATATTAGCACCGCCAACAAAAGGCTCTACATACCACATGTCGGGTTTGTGATCCTTTAGGATGATTGGTAACAACTCTTTTGCGTGACGTGCTTTTGACCCCATGTATTTCATTATTCCTCCCCTTTATAAAAATACTTACGAAATGCTGCTCCAGAAATCCAAATCTCTTTCCCATTCTCATCTGCTATCTTACATGACTTCTGGTATGTGTCAAGCACTTCGTAAGGTTTGTGATCCTTTAGGATGATTGGTAACAACTCTTTTGCGTGACGTGCTTTTGACCCCATGTATTTCATTATTCCTCCCCTTTATAAAAATACTTACGAAATGCTGCTCCAGAAATCCAAATCTC
>OGVW01000015.1_pt1 | contig 29729 bp, 17 predicted proteins | sample 1575821 | NCBI WGS metagenome assembly OGVW01 (sample SAMN07581525, study PRJEB24739) | freshwater metagenome | place: Singapore | collected 2015-01
GTTTCCCAGTCACGATATCTGTCAGGCTCACCTATCTACGATAAGACATGGACGCAAGAGGTTATCAGTACGGTTACGTACAACTTCCCAAGCGGTCTTATTGCTATTGTAGGCGTTGAAGGGTCAAGAGAGATTCCTGTAGTGTGCGACTTAGGTATGAGCAAGATATTCTGTTGCTTGAAGAAGGTGTTTAATCGATACAATTCATTAATGGCTAAGAATATTGTAGCAGCTAATGACTTGTATATCGACACAGTCAAACCGATGCTTGAAGCGATGGTAATGTACAATGCAGCAGTAGCGGCGGGTAACACCAACGGAGCTTCATACTATTATAACTTGACTATTGAAACGTCAGGATGCGGTGAAGACTGTGGTTGTTCTTCTTCAGACCCTCAGTTAATAGAGCCTAACATCGGATCGAGCAATGTAACTATCGTTACCTCTCCCGACAACTCTATCAGCGTAGTGCCTGTGGTGGATGGCATTACAACTACCTATCAGATTCAGGTATCAGCAGCATTACAAGCAGCGTTATCAGCTATCAAGAATACGGTAGTTACAACAGCTACTCCTACATACTTAGAGGTTACCTCGGCTACGGTAGGGAACACAACGACTTATACAGTTAACTATAAACCTATTGGTGGATTAGGATACAGTACTTCGATGAAGCGACTGTTGATTGATACCGCTACTACGGGAACGTCACCTGCTAACTATATGGAAGTTACTTCTTCAGAGGTAGCTAACATCGGCGCTAACATCGTATCTCCTGCAACTTCTCATACTGTATTACTCGGGCAGACTGTACCGAACGCTTCAACCGATGTAGCGTTGGTTACAATCGGGAACGTGTTGGTTGATGGAACCCTACCGTATCAAGTAACTGCTGAAGTGATGGGTAAGTACTCAACAGCGGTGGTTGGCTCATTAGCTGACTTAGATGTAGAGGTGTTGTATAGTAACGTGTCAAGTGGTGCGGTAACGCTCAGATTGATTAACCCTACTTCGGGTAACCCATATACCTTAGCTGATTTGAACACGAAAGGCTATGGAAGCATTTATGTAACATTAACAATCAACTCCCAATAATGGTATCACAGAATATAGGCAACGGAATAGGTTTGCTTTACGCAACCGACCTTGCTGCCACTAAAATTATATCATGCACTCGTAACGATGCAGAGGGTGTTCGTAATATGCGAACACTTGGAGCGGGGTCAGCCCCTATCTCAGCAGAGCGTAGTGCAGTAGCTACGGTTACCTTTACTGCCGTTGGCGGTGCGGGTAACATTACCGCTATCACTATCGCAGGGGTGAATCAGATACCATCGAACGTAGCAGCTACGGTAGGTGATCCTACTCAGACCGCTACCGATGTAGCAGCAGCGATTAACGGTTATACGCCAGGTTCGGGAACGGACTTTGTGGCTAACTCAGTTGGTGGTGTGTTGTATATTTACTCAACCCCCTCGACAGGTCAAGCAACTAATGGGTTGGTAGTGACGGTATCAGTAAGTAACGTAGCTATCACCTTTACTAAGACTGACTTTGCGGGCGGGTCAAGCGAATCGGGCAATACTGATTCATCAGTAGGGTTACGCTTTTGGTTAGACCCTCAAGTATCAGCATCACGTACCTCTTTCGCCTCATCTGAAGAGATTACTAAGTATATTGTTGTTCGAGGTTTACAGACAGGGATTGTTACTAAGAGTTTAGTTGTTAATAACAGCAATTTAACGGGCATCGATCGTTCCTGTGCTATCACGCAGATATTTGTTGATACGCAAAGCTCCGCAGCTACAGATGAGTTATATTTCATTGAAACAAACGACTTTGTGGAAGGTGATGTTGTTCGCCTTACGCAGTATGTAGCAGGTAGAGTAGTTACAGTTACGGATACTACAGTATCGGGAGTAGGTAACATTTATCTTACTAATCAGTCGCCGTTCAACTGCGAGGACAATAAAAGCATCGAGCTACGTTTGCAGTTTGACTCAGTACTTGGTTTGATATGGATTGAGAACGGAAGAAGTACTAACCAAGGATACGTATCATTAACAAGAGTTGAAGCAAGAGCATTAGCTACCAACGGAACTATACAGGTAGGGCAAACTTATTTTATTACAGATGTTGGTGATGACGGGATTGTATTGACTGGCATAACAAATAGTTTGTATTCATTCGATGGCGAGTATATCGCTGTTCTTCCTGACTACCAAAATACTTCGGGCGACTTTGAATCTACTTGGAATGTAGCACTTGGTACTGCTACTATTGGTAAGCTATACGCTTACAATGGTGCCATGTGGGAAAGTCTGACAGGAAGCATAGGCTCAGCACCTAATACCGATGCAGTGAATTGGTTGCTTATTGCTAAAACTGATCCTCGTTATGTACGTGAGATTGACTTTGTGCAGTATGATATTAATTCTAATAAAGTTATTAGGCGTACAGACAAGAGAAGTAATTTAGTAGTAGGTAGCGATGCGATAAATAGTTTTAAATGGGGGGATGATGCCTTTACAGGTAATACAATAATTGAAACATCAAACAACTTCCTAGTTAACAGTCTTGCAGGAATGACTGGGATGTATATTAATTGCGGATCAATTAGCTGTGACTCTGCTTTTATTAATTTCAGTAAATGCAATTTTAATGGGTCAACTATAACTTTTATTACTGCTACTGGATATACCTTAACGGGTTGGAATGTAACAAACAAGACTCCAGCAATATTTGATCTTACAAAGATATTCCCTGTAAATAATTTTGAAAATACAGTAACAATAAATGATACTTATAGCGATTTAATGGCAATAGCTCCTACGGTATCAGCAGGGACATTAACACTTGATTCAAGCTATAATTATATTGGAACATTAATTATAAATCAAACGGGAACTACAATAAGTAAAATTATTACAGATACAGTCGCACTAATTCCATTTAAGACATATAGAATAGTATCTATGGTAAATACAACAACTAATATTACCTTTACAGCGGTAGCCTCTGCTGTAGCAGGAAATATTATAGATGCCACTCCCGCAACTATTACACTAACATCTGTAAATTTATCTGGAGATGCAGCTTATTCTGACTTTTGTGAAATAGCATTAGGGGTGCAATTTACAATAGGCGATATAGTATGGGGGACAGTTAATTATAAAATATATGCGTAGATGATAAACGTCAACGAGGTCTATCAATACATAGAGTTCCTATCAAGGAAAGCTCAGTCGGGTGGCACGTTCACTCCGAACGAGTTCAACCTTGTATTACCTCGTGTAGTGAACGACATATTCAGAAAATACTACGGTGTGCCCGAAGAGTATCAAGTGGGACACCCTGAGCCTCATATCGGAGCCGACAACACGCAGTTGGTTAGGGACTACCTAAGTACATTCAAAGCATTGAAGACGCACAATGTTACAGATGGCAAGTTCCCTAATCCTACTGACTACGTTCATAAGTCATCAGCAAGAGTGGTAGCGTTCACCAACGAAACGGTTAGTGAAGAGAAGCTATTACAAGAGGCGTGCAACTGCGACCATGATTGCGACTGCAAGAATGATGTAGGTACGCCTACTATACAGCAATCCAAGTCTAAGCCGACTAAGATTGCTAAGCAACAATATTACCCAATCGCTTTTATGAGTGACGAACAGTTTAACTGGTGTATGAACTCTACTAAGCGATTTCCTTCAATACAATTCCCTATCGCACGTATGCAATCGGGATATATCGAGATTGCTCCATCGGCAGTAGGAACAGTAGAGTTGAGTTATTACAGAACGCCAATCAAACCATTTTGGAACTCTACAAGCGTAAACGGACAAACTGTTTACACTCCAAATGGCTCAACCAATATTGAACTACCTGATGTTTGTGGTACCGAAGTGGTGCTTGCGATGTTAGGTAAGTTAGGAATTTCAATCCGAGAAGAACAGCTTATTAATTGGGCTGATAGAACACGACAAAAAGGTAGCTAATGTTGAGCAAGAAAGAAATAGCGGAAACAATTATCCTTCAGAAATACGGAGGCAGACCTTCTTCGGACAATGGCATCGATGTGAGGGATGTGTACGATGTGGTGGATATGATCTACGCACAGTTAGTATCGCAAGAGGTGGCTATGCAGATTAGAGGCAAGAGCGACTTCACGGTAGATAGCGTATGGTCGAGAACATTCACCAACTCTATTGTCTTATACGATAAGACCTTAGAGAAATGTTATATTAACCTTCCTGCTACAAGAGTTTATATCGATGGCGACAAAGATATTCGCTTGGTGTCGTGGATACAGAGCGAGAATATGCCATTCAGTATGATTGATAACGCTGCATTAAAAGCACAGTCATTATTAGAATGCGGAGTGCCCAAAGAGGGAACTTACAAGTTCTATGTTGACGGGCAACGACTCTACTTTGACCGTATGCCAAAGCGACTCAAAGGCAATAAGATATTAGTGAAGATGGTAGCGGGTATCGATGGCTATAAGCCCGATGACAAACTACCCGTACCAAGCGCTTTCGCTTATCAGTTGTTGGAGATGACCGCAGCGTTCTTCCAAGTTCAGATTACTACATTAAGCAAGAATACTAACGATAGCAACGTGAATGTTAAGTAAATCTCATATTATAAAGTTAAACCCAACAAAAGCGCAACGAGTGTTTTTCGCTAAGTCGTGCGGTGTTGCTAGGTTTGCCTATAATTGGGGTCTTAATAAATGGCAAGAGGATTACAAAAACGGAATTTATCAATCAGCCTTTTCTCTTATAAAATACTTAAACTCAATAAAACGGGAGGAGTTCCCTTGGATGCAAGAAACAGGAAAATGCGCTTCTCAATATGCGCTTCATAACTTAGAATCTGCATATAAGAAGATGTGGAAAGAGAAGAAAGGTTATCCTAAATTTAAAAAGAAAGGGAATAAGGATAGTTTTGTTTGTGTAGAAAATAATATTGTATTTAAGCAACAAAATCATAAAATATGGATACCTAGATTAGGATGGGTAAAGTGTTATGAGGATTTGCGGTTTGAAGGCAAAGTGAATAATGTTACAATTAAGCGAATAGCAGATATGTGGTTCGCAGTAGTTAATATAGAAATTCCCGTAGAGGCACCGATAGTAAGCGAAAACCAAGCTACTGTTGGTGTCGATATGGGTATCAAGTCAATGATGGTGCTATCCGACGGCACAGTATATGAAAATCCAAAAGCGTTAAAATCTAACTTAAAGTCTTTAAAAAGATTGCAACGTAGATTAAGCAAAAAGAAGAAAGGAAGCAGTAATCGCAGAAAGCAACAAATGAAAGTTGCTCGTAAGCATTACAGAATCTCATGTATTCGCAAGAACGCAATCCATCAAGCAACCACAGATATAGTTAAGCGATTCGATAAAATAATTATCGAAACATTAAAGCCATTAAATATGGTTAAGAATGATAGCTTATCTCAAGCGGTAAGTGATGTTAGTTTCGGGGAAATTTCACGCCAATTAGCATACAAAGCTAAATGGTATGGCAAGGAACTGATTAAAGCTGATATGTGGTTTCCTTCATCAAAGACTTGTTCAAAGTGTAATAACAAAAAAGAAACACTCTCTTTATCCGAGAGGGCATTTAATTGTGATAGTTGCGGTTATGGTATTGACCGTGATTTAAACGCAGCAATAAACTTGGCAAATTATCGCCCTACGCAGAAATTAGGCGGAAGTGAAGCCTGTGGAGTTCGGAGTAATAGGACTATGAAGCAGGAAGCAAGTGTTAACAATTTTAATACTTTTAATCTTTGAAAACCATTGAATACTGTGTAGCGTTAGTACAGAACGACTTGGATGATTACTCTTCCAAGATGCAGGATCGTATCTTGCAGTTTGGTGTTAATACTTATCGCCAATATATCCAAACGGGGATAGCTCCAACTATCGAGGTGTTCTATGCCAAGCCCGACAACTTAGGGTTCGTCAACCTACCAAACGACTACGAGTACTACACTAAAGTAGGCGTAATTTATGGTGGCAAGATTATCACCTTAACGCTCAACAAGAATATGCCAATCAATCAGCGTTGGGATTCTTGTGGTGACGAGATTGTGGATGCTAAAGAGGTTCCGTTTAGGGACTTGACTTTCGGTATTCCATTTGTGGGGCATTACCGAGCAGGCAACTTCGTTGGTGAGGTGTATGGCTTGGGTGGTGGTATCAACCGCATGGGCTACTTCAATGAAGATAAGCGTAAGCGTAGATTGCAGATTACCAACTTGCCATTGGATGAGATCATCGTGGAGTATGTTTCAACAGCTATCAGCATGAACACTATTGTGGATGACGCAGCAGTTGACCTTATCCGATATGGTATTCACCAACAGATAGCGTTACATGATAATAAGGAAACGCAAGTGCGAAGGAATAATATGGAGCAAGAGTTCAATAAAGCATTAAACCATTACGTTACATTCAGTACTATCCCTACTGTGGATGAGTTCTTAGATATGTACTATTCAACAATCAAATCAACAATCAAACGCTGATGCCACAGAACCAAGACACACGAGTATTTAACGGAGTCATGGATCAAGATAGCGCCCCGTTTACCATTAGCGAATCTGATGTAAGATACCGATTAAACTTAGTTAACCTTTATAACGATAACGGCTTTGCTTCCAACGAGAACATTCAAGGGTTCGAGATGGTGAGCAATAGTTATTTGACAAGTTCAGGGACTCCCGAAGTTCCTCCTACCGTAGATGCGTCAGGGTTACCAAGTATAACTACAAATCCTGTAACTACATTTACTCCATATACAATATTCGGAGGTACGCCACTTATAGATGTGAACGTACAAATCGAAGTTGTTGGAATAACATATTTGTATAATTCTAATGCGACTAATTATTCACTAAGCACAATGCTTCAGTCGATACTTACTCCATTAGGCTTTACAGTAGATACCGTATTAAATACGATAACCTCAACAACAGGTTTGTATGCAGGAGAGTCTTTAAGAATTACACTGACAGATACATTTATTGGCGTTATCTATGATAATACAACTTTATTTTCTTCATCATCAGCTATACTATCAGACTATACGTTGACAGTTACAGTTGGTGGTAATATTATTTTTACAGGCAATCCTTTATCGGTTAATCCAGTTACGAACTTAGATACTATATTAGTAGCTAATGGTTTTGTGAATGATGGGTTAGGGGTATATTCAGCACCTAACTATATCGATTATACAGGTAAAACATTAGTTTATGAAGTAGTTGATAATATCAACCTTACTACTCAAACGGTTACTTTAAGTTTTACGGGCGGATCACCTGCAATAGTGTCGAATATAAATAAGTGTATTGGAGCATTTGAAGATGTAAGGGATAACTCTATTATCTATTTTGTTTATAGCCAAGATCATCATCACGGTATTTACAGATGGTATCAAAACAAAGGTGGCTTAAACGGAGTAATAGAGAAAATATATCAAGTGCAAGATGTATTAAACGATTGTTTAAATTTTAATGAAGACAAGAGAATTAGCCATTGTAGTTTAGCCGACAATTTGCTAATATGGACTGACGGAATAAATGAGCCAAAGTGTATTGACATAACGAAAGCTAATACCACTAATAAGAAACGAGAGTTTAATATTTACTTCGACTTCTCTACTATTGGAGTAAATAAAACATTTACCTTAAATGTATATTCGTCTGTTTTGTATTCATTCACTTGGACTTCATTTGCATCTAATGATACAATAGAAAAAGTAGTAGCAGCATTTGTAAATCAAGCGTTACTAGACAATACTTTAATTCAGTTAGTTGGAATAAAAAACAACGTAAAATATGCTACGGTAACTATATTTGAAACAGGCGACAACTATTTAGATGTAGTTGGCGAGGCTAATGTTGTGGCAAATAATTTTTACCCTGACGTTACCGCTACGCCTTCTTCTTATACTGCATTAAGCGCAGAGCAAACAACGTTAATTAAATATCCTCCTAAGTTTCCGATTAGCGCAGAGTACACGAATATTGACCCTCTGAATAAGATGGACGTATTGTCGCAAACGGCAACTACACATCTAACGGCTCCGTTCTATACTTACGGAAGCATAGGATTAGCTAATAACTCTATATCACCGTACTTTGATGATATTGGAGTGTCGGTTTTAGGGGCAAACAATTTAACTACAATAAATGTATTTGCTTCTCCTGTATGGGCGGCAACAGCAACAGGGCTTACCAATAGCACCTCTAATCCTATTACGATTGACCTTACATTAAAACTAACATTCTCGAAAACATTTTCGGGGGCATTTAATTTAACGCTTGGCAAATTTGTTAGTAGTGCTTCTCAGCCATCTGATTACACTATAGCTACTTCAGCGCCTACGTTAACGGTTATTAAAAATATCACTATAACCATCCCAGCTTCAACTACATTTAGTTTTTATGTTGGAACGCAAGTTACAAACTTGACGATGAGTATCGAGGTTATAGGATCAGAAGTGAATACCTATATTCAAAAAACGTCATTAACAAGAATCGCTTATTTATTCAGAGCAAAATATATCTACGCACAAGAGCAAAGAAGCGTATATGGTGCAATTAGTAAGTTAGCGCTACCTTCCAATCAGTACCAAGATGGAATATTATTAGACTATTCCGATCCTCGTATAAGCAGCGAAGAGTTGGCTTCAGATATAAAAAATATTGTGTTAGCTGTTTCTGAAGATAATGGAACTACATGGTACGACTTTAAAACTCTATCTCCGTATGAATTTATTGGAACAAATACTTATTTGTTTACAGGTAAAGAATCTTATGTAGCAATCCCTCCTTCAGAGGCAATTCTCCCTTATCACAACATTCCTCTTACCGCTAAAGCAAGCGAGTTTATTGACGATAGGATTTTCTTGGGAGGAATAAAAACAGGTTACGATAAGATAGAGGTAAAAGCAGACTTAACAAGTACGCTTATCACACCTACAAATACAGCCGTTGACAATATGGTTAGTATATCAGGATGGAAACGTGGCGGGAAATACAACATAGGAATAGTATATTATGATGATGCAGATAGAAGGTCGCCAGTTAATAGTTTAGGAACTATCCAACTTCCTTACTATAACGATTTAATGACACTCTATCCTAGTGCAGTTAACATCGACATTTACAACGCTCCTCCATCATGGGCTACAAAGTATCATATCGTTAGGTCGGATGAATTAACTCAAACTTCATTCTTGTTATTCTTAACGGACAAGCGAGAGTTTATTGACGATCAAGATAATGTTACAGTTAGCACTTCAGCGCCATATATACGCCTTAGTTTAGCTAATATAGCGGAGTACACAGATAAGTTTATGCAGGGAACAAAAATAAGTTTCCCTTACATAAACGGTAGCCGTGTTCGATTTATTAAAAAGACAGGCGCAGGATATTATCCATACAATGACTTTGAAATATTAAGAGTTGATGGGTCAGATATTTATTTAGACAATACTAACAATACGCTCGGCACTTCTAACTATGGCGATTTAATAGAAATATATGACCCAAGATTAGGATCGGATACTACTAACTACTATGAATTTGGATACTGTTATGATATAGCTGAAGCTACGTTTAATGGAATTACAATGAAGTACCATGTTGGAGATACGCAGAATCAATCTTTCGGAACTTTCGGAACGCAAGCTACTCCTGCAAAATTACTGCTTAATAACGGAGATGTATTTTTCCGCAATAGGAATATGCCGTACAATACAGCATCCATACTTTATAGTGAAGTTTATATTTCCTCGAATACTCCAACAGATTACACCGAAGCTATTTATAATGGCAACGGTCGAGTAAACTCTACCGAACTATTAGGTCAAGTATATCAGCCAACGGGAGTAGTATTCTCTAATCGATATATCTCGGGTACTAAGATTAACGGTCTTAACGCAGTCGAGGCAGCCAATACCCGACAATATTCTACTATCTATGGCGATCTTAATAAGATGCAGGTAGTGAATAACGATGTACTGAAGTTCATCTTCGGCAACGGTTATCAGCTATCTATCTACGTGAACCAAGGTGTTATTCGTCAGACAGGAGGTGCAAGTAATTTAATCTCTATCTACGATGATGTAGCAGGCAACAGCCACCTTATTCAGCGTACATTAGGAACGCAGAACGCAGAGTCGGTAGTACTCAATGACGAGGGCGATGTATTTGGATGGGACGAAACGGAAGGGGTAGATTGGCTGAGTGCTTCAAATGCTACTCTACAAGTTTCGGATTATAAGATGAAGAATACCTTCGGGAACTACGGATTACAACGCAGAAAATTAGACACTCATAAATCTAACGCTCCCGCAGTATATGACTTGTACCGTGACTTGATGATACTAACATTAGCGCCGCTACAAGCAAGACAATTTATAGCACCAAAGGCAACAGTTAAATTAGCGGACTTAGATAGCTTAGGATGGAATATACAAGTTATTGTGCAACCGCAAGGGTTGACAAAAACTTATACAACTCCACCTTCGGTATCATGGTATGACATTGTACGTGATGCTTTGCCGAACACATATAGCATGACTCAGAACGCAGATGGATCATTTGTTGTATCTGCTCCTGACTATGCAAATTACAAAGATTCGGTATTGATTCTGTCAGGGACAAGCGTATCAACAGGGGTAACAACAACGATGACTTATCAGTTCCAAGGCGGTCAAGAAGCAAGTAACGAACCTGAGTTTAGTGGCGTTACTTTAGCATATAGCCGTAAGTTAAAAGGGTGGGTTACTTACTTCAGTTTCTTACCTGAGATGTATGGAAGGTTACGTAACCAAGTAGCATCGTTCAAGGATGGACAACTATGGTTGCATGATAAGGCTTCTACGTTCAATAACTTCTACGGTACGAACTATCCTTCAGAGTTAAGATTCGTTCTAAATAAAGACTATCCGAAAGTCAAATCACCATTATCAGTATGGTACAGAGGCTTAGGAAAATGGGGTGCTATTGTAAGATACACTCCTAATAATATGGAAACGGAGATGATTCCTTCTTCATTCCGACTACAAGAAAATGGTTACTCAGCATCGGTTACCCGAGATCGTAACGACCCAAGATTCATCGACCCTCAACAAGCGTGGGTGAACGGTCAAGAGATACGAGGTGACGCTGTTGAGATTGAGTTATACAACAATGATTTATCTCAAGCGAGAATTGACTCAGAAAAAACAGTATATTTGTATAGTGAAAATTCATAAAGAATGGGCTTAGAAACAGCAGCAGCTTTAGCATCATTAGGAAGTTTGTATCAATTAGGTACAGGCATTCAGCAAGGTATTCGAGGTCGTAGGCTTGGAAGGGCTGAACGTCCTTGGTACAATATCCCTACCGAGATTACAAAGAATGCACAGTTAGCGCAGAACGCTTACGGTGCATCTACGTTATATGGACTGCCAGGGCAAGGAGCTATCACCTCAGCTAATGATAGAGCGACAGCAGGAGCGATGCGAGGGATGAACGAATCGCAACAGTCACCCGCTTCTTTACTTGCAGGGTACGCAGCCTTAGACCAAAATACCAAGAACAGTAACGCTAACTTAGGCATTCAAGCAGCGCAGTATAGAGCCAATCAAATGAACGCTACCCGAGGACAACTCATGGGGGCAAACAGGGTGTTGGCACAATACAAGGATCAGTACTTCAACAACAACTACATGGAGCCTTATCAGAATAAGATGAACGCTTCAGCAGCATTACGCCAAGCAGGTATCACAAACGCTTATGGCGCAATCAATAACTTAGGTTCAGCAGCAGGGCAGTATTTCCTTAGAAAAGGAGAAGGATCAGGGGATAACGGTGCCGCAGGATCGGCGCTTGGTGGACTGTTCTCGGGTGGTGCAGGTGGACAAGGTATCGCTACGGGTGCGCCATCGCAGATGTATGGAAGAGGATTAAGAACAGTGGCAGAAGCATTAGCCAATACGCCACAGTATCAAGGAATGAGTGTAGATCAGATAATCGAAATGTTAAATGGCAGCAAATAGTGAATCATTCGTTTCTCCACGCAGAGGAGGAGGCTCAGGAGCCGCAGCTATACTTACGCCAAGCACAGCGATTAATGACGTATTCAAGACGTATGATGCACAGCGTAAGCTTGTGTCCGACCCTTTCTTAGATTCGTTAGGTAGAGATATAAAAGATGGCTTTGATGGCGCTTCTAATATTTACGAGCCTGATAAGCCATACATAGCAAAAGAAATTGCTAAACTTAAAGACCTTCAAGCAAGGGCACTTCAAGCAAGAGCTACTTATAGTACTCACCCCGAAGTATATCAAGCGATAGATTTACAAAAGCAAACAGTAAAAGATGCGATTAGTAAGTCGCAACGTACTCAAAAAGACTTCGGTAGTATAGGTAAAGAGCTACAAACGAATTGGTGGAAGTACGATGATAATGCTCCTAAAATCTACGAGGATTGGTCTAAAGAGGATATTACTACTCGAACTCCACTTCCTAATTTTAAACCATTAGATTCAGCTAACTACCAAGAGATAGCGAAGAAGTGGGGAACCAAGAATCAACAAGGGTATTATTCTATTGCTAACTACAAAGATCAGAACGGGGTAACTCGTTCGGGTTATGTATTTAACGAAAAGCTGGCAGAGCAAGACTGGGATAATATAGTAAAGACAGAGCATGGAACTCAAAATCTAACTCGTTTCTTAGCTCAAGCAACAGAGTTGACTCAGAAGGAAGCGGGCGATATGTGGGATACTATGCCCGAAGACGTAAAACTTGAAGCGATTAATGAACGAGGCAAGCAGATGTTTGTTGAGTCTATGAGAATGCAGACACCGACTAAGAGTGGCTCATCTACATCGCAAAAAACAAAAGAAGCGACATCTTTAGGGTCAGATAATTCTAAAAGAACAACCGCTGCATATAGAATAGAGTTTACTCCTGAGAACGGAACGCTAAGAAGAACCGAAGTACTACCGATTATCGGAGCACCAAAGGTAAAAGAGAAGTCTGACGAATGGGTTGATGTTAATGAAAATCTTGTTAAGGGTACTCCATTTTCTTTATTTAAAAAAGAAGGAGCTACAGATGAAACAATTATGCTTCGTATCGCTCAACCTGCGACAGGCGGAAGAAAGTCTAAGTTTGTAGATATTCCATACAATAAGAACAAAGAAAACCTGCAAACAGTGTATGGCGTAGGTTGGGAGAGTCGCCCTACCGATTGGAAGACAAAAATGGATAATGCAGTTCCTTCTTCTTCTCCTCAAAATATGGGATTAGAGCCTGCCGAAAACGAGGTTTATATTAAAAACACATGGAAGCCAGCATGGGAGAAATACATCTCAGAGCGAAAGAAAAAACAATCAGCCCCCGCAGTAAAAACGGAAGGTGGAAATAAGTGGGCATCATATAAACGTAAGTAATGAGCAAGATACGTACATTCAAGGCAGACGGTCAAATATATGATATTCCCGAAAATGAGGTGTCTTCTTTTTTAAAAGATATGCCTAAAGCTCAGGAGGTTCAATCTTTCACTGTAGACAAGGATACGTTTGATATTCCATTAGCTGAGGTAGAGTCTTTCAAGAAAGATATGCCTACAGCTAAGTTAACTTTTGAAGATAAGCAAGAACCCTCTATCGGTGAAACAATGCTTCAGGAGTCAATCAAGAAACCATTCGGTGCTCCCGAACCTACCGTTCCCGACAATATCGACTTTGCTTCGAGTAGGAAACCTTCAGCTACTAAGCCTGAGCCTAATATTGATTTCAAGGCAACAGAGGTAATAGATACCCCTAAGCTCAAAGCCCAAGATAAGCAAGCGTTAAATACCGTTATGCCTACAATGCCTTTGAACGTTCTAATGAACCGCAAGTCAAGGGAGGTGTTCTATAACACTTACGCAGGTAAACAGAAGTTAAATGTTGCCGATGTTCGTGAGTATGGTGAACGAGTAACAGCCCAACGTGTTTTACAGTTAGCTCAAGATGCACTCTCTCAAGGCGACTTAGAGAATGCAGAAGCATTAGCGACTTCTCAGTTAAAGACAAGAAACAAGGACGCAAAAGATATTATAGCGAACATCGCTATTCAGTACGATAAGAAAGGCGATAAGACAAACGCAGAACGCTTATATGCTCCATTAGCGCAGGTTGGTACGGGGTCGTATAGACAACCGAGTTATACTCCAACTACATTAGGGTTCAGCGGTAAGCAAGGAGCTACTACTGAAGCTAATGGAGAGATTATACCTGATACAGAAGAAACGCAACGTAGCAAGTATTTAAAGGGTATCGCTGAAACGTTAGAGAAGATGACACCAGGTCATTCGCAAGTCGGAATGATTGAAAGCGGTCTTGGTAAGATTGTAAAAGCGGGAGAGCAAGCGAATCCTAATCAGATAGGCGATACTAAAAATCTTTCTGCTTTATTGAACTTAGGAGTAGGGTTAGGTGAAACAGCATTAGGTACAATTTTAGGCGCTACACCTGCGGGTGCGGTTAATTTTCAACCGTTTGAAGTAGCTACTAATTATCTACCTGAAGAAGTATCAGGATGGTTAATGCCCGTGAGTCATGCTATATCGAAGTATTACGACGGGAAGCCCTCTGAGGATGCACAGAACGTAGGATTTGTATTAGATACAGCCTTGTTTATGTTATTGCATAAGGGGTACAACGCTGCTAAGAAAGGTAAAGCATTAAAAGATTTTTCAAAAGCTGACTTAGGAGAAGTTAAGACTTCTGATTTACCTTCAAAAGAAATTGCATATTCTGAAAAAGTGCCTAATGGCGAAACCGCTTCATACGAAAAAGAAAAAATGATAGCCGATACGTTTGAGGATTTTGATCCGCAAGCTGTTGATGAGGCTGTTAAGTTTGCGGAGGCACGATTAAAAGAGTATGGTGGCAATACGATTGAGTATAAGCAAGCTGTTTCAGAAGACGCTGCTAATACTATCGACCAAATGAAAGAACTATCTCATATAGCAGATGGTAAAGACGTTGTACCTGATTGGTCGCCTATTAATCACCCTAATAAATTAGCAGAAATCCCCGAAGGCTACGATGTAGAATATCAAGGTCGCAAAGGGACGATAGATAGAGGCGATGATGGTACATGGTATTTCAACGATGATGCAACGGGTCAGTCGGAACAGATACCCGTTAAAGATAAGTTTAACCCACAAGAAACACTAAACGACTTAGGTATTCAAGTATTGCCCGAAGTATCTCCTGAGCAGGTAGCGAAAGCTATGGCTGATGCGGAGCGTACAGGGCGGGTAGAATATAAAGGTAAACGCTACTTTGTATCATTAGGTAATCCTAAGATAGAAGGTAGTTTTGATTATGTAGCTGAGCAGACTCCTGACGGCAAGTTGGTGAATCGATTCGATAGCCATCCCGATCCTGTGTTTGCACAAAACAGAAAGCTGAAAATAGCTAATATGCTATTAGAGCAAGAAAGGCTACCTAAGCGAGAATCATTAAGAAATGCACCTAGACAGTCAGAGCCGACTAAGGTGGTTGAGTCTGCCGTTACCGAACCCGTAAGTGAGGCGAAGGCAGTGGAAGTAAAAGACTTGACAGAAACAGAATCTAAGTTTAAGCGAGCGTCAGATTTATGGAATGAGATTTCAGAAACAGAGGGAGCAAGCAAAAAACGTAGATTAGCTGAACAACGTAGAGCATTTTTAGATGAAAATCCATCTATAAAACGAATTGAAGATAATATGTCTGAAGTTACAAAGCAATTAGAAGAAAAAGGATTACTTAAAAAACGAGGGAATTGTCCATGATAAAGCCAAATAAACTACCTCAAGAGGTAGTATCGTTACTTAACGAAAGATTGAAGGATGAATTTAATGCTTATTACTTATATCGTAGCGCTACTAATTGGTGTCGCAATATAGGTTACATGAAAGCAGCGGACTATTTTGCTAAAGAATCTGAGGATGAATTATCGCATGCTAAAAAGATTGAGGATTTTTTGGTTCAATGGAACGTAACGCCTGAGTTGCCTTCAATTCAAAAGCCTGAATTAACCTTCAAAGATTTAGTTGAAATTATAGAAAAAGCATATAAGACAGAATATGATCTATATGAAAAATATGAAGATACAAGTGCCAAGATAATGAAGATTGGCGATATTTGTGTATTCGATTTTTTGTTATTCTTTCGTTCTGTTCAAACGCAATCCGTTGCCGAATATAGCGATATGATTAATATATTAACAGGAGTAGAACCAAGTAAATTTAATTTATTATTACTCGAAGAAAACTTATTTTAATCAATGGCTAATCCTTGCGTATATACCTTTAAAGGTAAAGATTATACATACGAGCAATTCGCTTCTATGTTACACGATGGTCTTTTAGATGAGATGATCGGAGATAAAACTATTACGTTAAAAGGAGAAGCAATAACACCTAACGAAAATGCCATACAAGAGCCTAAAACAAATGAGATACTTCAACGCCAACCGCAAGAAGTTGGAGAAGGAAGGGGTGAACGTGAACGAATGGAACCAAGCGAGCAAGGGGAAACACCTACCGCTGAAAGTACAGTCGAGTCGTCACCAGTTGAAGAAGAAGTAATAGATCAACAAGAGTTCACTCAAGAGGAGATAGATAAAGCGATGGATGAGCGTGAGGCGGAACTCAAGAAGATGAACAAAGAAGGTCGTAGCTATAAGGAAGAAATTATGCACGACAACTTAGGACGCATCAGAAAAGAAGATTACGATAAGTATGGTGATCCAAACCATTATAAGGATAAGAACGGCAAGATGCTTCCAAATTGGAAGACCGCCTTTTCAGACAAGGCACGTCCTATCGATGACTTAGCGTTAGAAATGTCAGAGCTTGCAGGTGTAGAAATAACGCCTCAAGATATTGTTGATTTCTTTGCCGACAAAGAACGCAGACCTACTCGTAAAGGCAGAAAAGAAACAATTAGAAAAGTAAAGCAATTACCCGAAGACGCTAAGAATGTATTAGGGATTATCGGCGCTGAAGATAGAATGCCAACAATAGAGGAAGTTGAAGCACTAAGGGGATTTCCTTTATCGGACGAACAAGCTAATGTTTTAATAGACTACATAAATGAAAGCAACAAAAAACCCGACACCGCAACAAATGAAAGGGTATCAGAACCTACTAAAACTCGTGAAAGAAGCCCAGAAGCAAAAGCAGCCAAGCAAGAACTTGGAGAAATAAAGAAAGCCACTAAGGAGCTTGCTGACTTTTTACGTAAGGGTAAAATAAACCGACCTGATAGTTTTGCTACAAATACCCCAGGTTCTATTGTTTGGGATGGAGCTATTGAGATAGCTGCCAAAACAATAGAAGCGGGCGGAGATGTAGCCCAAGCTGTAGCTGATGCAATAACACACTTAAAAGAATCTGATTGGTATAAAGGATTAGAAAAATCTCGCAAGGTAAAAGCCGAGCAAGATTTAACTTCTTTTATAAAGCAAGAGCCTCAAAAACAGTTTCCATTAGGAATAAAGAACGCTTCTTCTCGTGCTGAAAATGCTTATTTAGGTATCGAGCCTAATACAGAATTGACAGCAGAACAGAAGCGTGATGTAAAGACCGTTCAAGAAAACGCTAAACGCTATGTTGAACAAGGTGGCGATCCTGAAGTATTAATTAATAAAACCATTTCAGAGAAAAACCAATTAAATGCAGAAGAGCTAAGTGTTATTCTTGACTACAAAATAAAGTTAGGTAATGATATAAAAGCATTAAGCGATAAGCTAATCGATGCTTACGCTAATGGTGATTCATCTGCCGCTGCAATGGAAGAAAAGTTGCAAGACTTGACAAAACGATTTGAGAAAGCGAACGATGCTTTACAGATAAGTGGTTATGAGCAAGGGTTAGCTTTTCGTATGCGTCAGATTATGAAAGATAATGACTATTCATTAGCAGAGTCTGAGCGTAAGTGGAAGGTAGCTTCTCAAGGCAAAGAGATGCCAATCGAAGTAAGAGAGAAGTTCGCAGAGATTGAGAATAAATTAAACGAATCGCAAAAACGACTTGACGCTTTAGAGAGAGCAAACCAACGCCTTAAATCGGAACGAGCAGTACAGAATATAGAAGCTAAGGTAGGCAAGGCAGGCGATAAACTACGAGCGTTAGCAGCTAAGATAGAGAGTGGTCGTGTAAGTAAATTACAAGGCTTTAGGTCATCAAGCGGGTTCGACCTTGCTTGGGATGCTTCATTGAAGGTTATCGCAGAGTCACTAAAAGGTGGTGCAGAGTTAGCTGATGCTATCGAGAAAGGTCTTGCTTATATTCGCAATACTGATTGGTATAAAAACTTACAAGACAAAAAAGACTTCGAGCAGAAATACGAAGATCACCTCAATAAAGAATACAGTAAAGCAGAATACGAAGCATCGCATTATGACGACAAGGGTAAGTTAAGAATATCAAAAGAACTTATTAAAGACATCGTTCGTGAAGGTGTAGAAAATCCTGATGACTTAGCTGAAAAAGTTCATGCTATTATCAAGGAAGACTTACCTGACGTTTCAGTACGTGAGGTAAAAGAAGCTATTACTGAGTATGGCAAGACGATTAACCAAAGCAAAGATGCCTTAGAAGCTGAAGTTCGTAGATTAAAACGTGAAGGTCGATTAGAGTTAGGGTTAGAAGACGCTGAACAAGGCAAAGGAGTAAAACGCTCGGGTCTTTTAAGAGAGAAGCCTACTGATAGAGAACGAGAGTTAAAACGCAAAATCAACGAGGAGTTAAAGAAACATCCCGAAGACCAAGCCGATATTGAGCGTAAATGGAAATCAGCCCTTGATCGCATTAAGACAGGGTTAGAAAACTCTATACGTGATATTACTAAGCGTATCGATGATATTCAGAATGGTGTAGCTGAACCTAAAGTAGAGAAGAAGGCTATCCCGTTGGATGCAGAGGCGGAAGCGTTAAAGGCACAAAAGAAAGCACTTCAAGATCAGTTAGCTGAATTAGAGGGTGAGCAAGGTATGTCCGACGAACAACGCATCAACTTAGCTATGAATAATGCTAAGAGAGCTATGGAGGAATATCAAAGACGTATTGATGAGATAAATTCTACAGGCAGTTATACTGAGAAAGCTAAGCGACCTATGCCTGAGTCACCTGAATTAGACGCTTTGAATGCAGAAAAGGAAAGGTTGAAACAAGAGTATGAAAATGCTCTTGAGAATCATGGCATCGATAAGATACGAGCTACAGAGCAAGCGTTAAAAAGAAAGCAACAACAGATTGATGCTATAACAAACAAGATTAACTCAAAAGATATTGGCTTCCTAAAAAGGAAACTATCGAAGGTTGATCCGAATAACCCTGAGTTAAAACTTGCTAACGCACAGTTAGAGCAAGCGAAAGCTATGCTGAACAAGATGCGTGAAGAAGAAGGGCTTATCAATCAACGTAAGTTAGAGTTGTATCGCAAGCGAATAGCTGATAGGACAGCAGCTTTAGAGCAAGAGATAGCGTCGTTGAAGAATGGCACTTGGAAAGAAAAGGTAAAACCTGAAGAGCTAAGCCTTGACCGTGATATTCTTGTTGAACGCGCTAAGATGGATGCCCTTAAATTTGATCGTGATAAACTCATTGAAGAAGAAAGATTAAAGAATCGTAGTTGGAAAGAAAAGGTTTATGAAGGAGCACAAGATGTAATGAATGTCCCTAAATCTGTGTTAGCGTCTGCCGATTTATCCGCACCGCTTAGGCAAGGTTTTGTGCTTAGTGCTTCACATCCCATAATGGCAATGAGTGCAGGCAAGGAGATGATTAAACACATGATGAGCGAAAAGGTGCACGAACAATGGATGCACGAGTTTAGGCAAACACCTGAATACAGAGTAGCTAAGGACGCAGGGTTATATCTTACTGAGCCGAATGCTAAACTATCTGCTAAGGAGGAAAACTTTAGTTCTAACTTGGTTCATAAGGCTTGGGGTCTTGGTAAGATTGTAAAAGGGTCGGAACGTGCTTACACCGCTTACTTGAATAAACTAAGAGTTGATGTGTTTGGTGATTTCGTAGATGCGATTAATCAAACTGATATGACTGCCGCTGAAAAGAAGGAAAACCTAAAAGCGTATGCCGACTTTGTTAATAATGCAAGTGGTCGTGGCAAGTTAGGTAAAGTAGGGGAGTCTGCTGCACCATTATTAAACGCCACCTTCTTTGCTCCAAGATATGTAGCATCAAGGGTTAATTTATTAGCAAGAGCACTTACAGGATTCCAAGGTATGCCACCTGCTGCAAGGTTGCGTGCAATCAAGGAATTTGGAATTTATTTAGGGGTTGTATCTACTACATTAGCATTAGCGAAAGCTGCTGGCGCTGAAGTGGAAACTGATCCTCGTAGCTCTGACTTTGGCAAAATTAAAGTTGGAAATACTCGCTATGATATGTTGGCAGGATTTCAGCAACCTATGGTATTCATGTCAAGAATGATTAGTAATCAGACTAAAAACGGGGCAGGTGAAGTGGTAGAGCTTGGAGAAAAATATAATTCTAAAACAAGAGCTGATATTGCAGCAAAATTCTTACGATCAAAAGCATCACCTCAAGCGGGGGTAATATATGATTCTTGGGTTGGTAGGTTTTATGACGGAAGCAAGTTTAATTGGAAAGATGCAGCATTAAACAGCGCTGCACCTCTGATTGTGCAAGATATGGCTAAGATGTATAAGACTGAGGGGGCTAAAGGTATAGCGAAAACTGTCCCTTCGATATTCGGTATTGGTGTTCAGCAACAACCTGAGATTATGAACAAAGTATTAGCGCTGTATCCAGTTAAGCCGAACATACAAGAGAAGTTAGATAAGATTAAATACAGTCCTGACAACTACAGCGATAACACCCTGTATAAGGGAACGGAAGAGTTTAAGATTACCCCTGAGCAAGTAGCGCAGATCGCAGACCTAAGAGCGAAGTATGCTTCGGAAGCGATTGATAAGGCGTTCAAGGGAAGGTATGTATTAAAGATTGGCAAAAACGATACGGAAACTTACAGTAATTTAAGTAAGATGGATGATGATGAACTTAAGGCTGAATTGAATAGTATCTATAAGCTTGCTACGCAAAAGGCAAAAAACACTGTACTTGGCGAAGATAATTGGAACGAAAAGATAGTTGAAGACTAAAATTTACCTAACTTATAATTCCACCCCAAATATCACTTATATTTGTAAAAACTAAAACTCATGTCATTTACAGGAATCGGGCGCATAGGCTCACAACATACACTCACTTCACCTCAAGATAATACGCTGTATCTGTTTAACGGCACATATTGGTGTACGCATCCGTTGTTAGATATTGCCTTTGTTGGTTCACAGATTGATACTACAGAAGGCAGTAAAGTTGTTACTGGGATAGGCTCAAGTTTTACTGAACTATGTAATGATATTCAAACAAACAACATCCCTTTGAATAAGTATATTGCATTTGATAGTGGCACTGGCTTAGGGATATTAGAAGTAGATTATGTTATTGATAATACTACTTTAATTTTAAAACAACCAGCTATTGCGACAATTACAATAGCATCTGATAAGGCAAAACTCATCAACTATTGGGGAACTCCGATACTGAAGGAGATCACAGCTACACCAGCTACAGGAGGATCGGGGACTAATCCATTGGTAATAGTGAATAAGTATTCATCAAACACATATACGTTATTTGATAATCCTTGGACAGAAACAAACGAAGGGGGTTTAGAGCCAATGCTTTTTACAGCATCAGCAGATTATTTCATTAAACTATCATACTAACACCATGCAACTAATTTCATCGGTAACATTCACGAATGTTTCTTACGCAAAAATCCAAAACGGATCAGTTGAAACAATCATCAAAATCGCTAACAATGCGATAAATGGCATTCACTCGGTAGAGGTGGCAGACATCACAGAAGATGACTACGCTCGATTAGAGCCAACAACTGAGCATGACGGCAATGTATTAAATGCGATTGAAAACAACAAGAACGCTTTTGCATCCCTTAACGATTCAATTACACAATAAACCACAATGAAGAAATTCTTCCTAACGGGGCTACTTACTATGGTAGCCTTTTTAGTTTGCGCTCAGGTCAGTCCGCAAGCCTACTACACGTTCGACCTATCGAACCCACTGACCCCTACTATCGGAACTACTAACATCACCTCTACGGGTGCTTATGGCATCGGTACGGGCGGAGAGGTTGGTAAGTACCTAACCATGAACAACACTACGAGTAAGCTCGTAACAGGGCAGTCCGTACCTACAAGTACAGGCTTTACCGTAGAGTTCTTATGGAAGGCAGACTATGACTTTTATGATAACCGTGATCCTGTACTGTTCACCTTCGGTAATCAGAACGCTCGCTTTAATTATCCTAACATTTTGTTCTACACAAGTAGTAAGAACGGGACTACTATTGTCAACGATAATATGACAATAGCTTTACAAGGATCGGACAGAGCTTCTTGGTATTACTACACAAAGGGGTGGCATCACTTTGTATTTACGCTAAACACCCTTACGGGTGTTAAGTGTATGTATGTGGATGGTGTACTACTATCATCTAAAACGATTAGTACAGGTACTATTAATCAGCTAACGAACAACCCTATTACGTTCGGCTCGGGAACTACATACAGCAAAGCAGCGTTGTATGTGGATGAGGTAGCGGTGTATAACCAAGCTATATCCGCAGGGCAAGTGCAGTCCGACTACAAGAACTCTATTGCAGGTCAACACTACACCTTCAGCACTTCTCCCGTACCTGCACCTCCAAGCTACAATACTGCTTTAGATGTTACAGAGTTCCCGTATGGATACGTGTTAGGTAGCACTACTTCGAGTGGGGTTACTAACTCAGCGTTAACTCAGCTAAAAGGGTTCACGCCTCCTCGTTGGGGTGATAAGGTATCGCCTCCTAACTTCGATTGGATGGGTATTAACTATGTGGGTGGGTACTTCCAACCTGGATATTCAGATGCGATGGCAGCCGAAACATCGGCAGCTATCAACTATGAGATGGCGAAGTATTGGAACTACTACTTTATGGTGCAACCTAACTTAAACAATACGCAATACTCAGATACCACTAAGTTCGCAGGGAAGTATGTAGCGGTAGCGAATCGAAACAAAGGGTTGAAAATGAGTGCGATTAGCTTTCAGTCGCAGTTCAAGCCAAGTTCATTAGGCTTTCTCTCGACGGTTCCGTACGTTCAGAATCAATCGTTACAGCCTAACTACTACTTACGTACTTCTACGGGTAGTTATATCTTGAACGGCAGTAAGTATTACCTTTCTCCTGCGGCACCGTTGGATTCAATCAAGAACGATGCTTCGTACTTTAGAATGAAGATGTCATCACTCAAGACATACCTTACCGATACGCTTGATATAGTTAATGAGAATGATGAGGTTTTGCCGATGATTGACAGTACTAAGTTACGTCAAGACCCTGCGGTATTAGCTCGAATGACTTCGCTTGGTTTCGGTAACGCTAATTGGCAACTTGGATACGGATACTATACCTTCAGTAAGTTACTAATTGACTCTATGCACTCGGTATTCTCGGGTACAGCATACACGCAGTATCGTATCGACGGTCAAGATGGAACTAACGGAAGGAACTTCTATGAACCTGCTTTTGCTCAGCGTAAGAAGATTAACTCAGACCCTAACTTCGGGCAATGTAGCACCTTCGATTTATACCCTCGCTACCCTTATAATTGGCGTTACAATATCTCAGCGTTCAGAGGATGGCAACCATTAGTAGAAGCTCGTAATACCGAGATAGCTAACGGCAACAGATACTTCACTCCGTTCATCTCGCCAGGATATGACGTAAACGAAGAGAAGAACATCCGACCTGCTCAGTGGCTTGGATTATTAAAAGCAACTGCCCTTATGGGTGCAAGGTCATTCTATACTGCCTACTTCAACGAGGCTTCATCGTATATGCCACCTAATCCACCTCCTGCCGATCCCAAAGGATACGCTTGGCAGATTGCTATGCCTATCTACGCTCAAGCCTCTACGGGCTTTGTAATGAGTAATAGCAACAACGATTCCTTGTTGGTAGGAGATATGCCTGACGACTACGTAAAGAATACAGGTTACTTCTACGGGTTCTACTCGGGTAACAATGAGATACTAACGGTGGTGCGTAAGAACTTATCTAAGACGGTGTATAACATCGCTACAACTCTACAGCGTCAGAGTAATCAAATCGGCTCATCACCCGTTCAAGATACAGCGGTGTTCACGGTATATGGCAAGAAGATGTCGTTACTCACTCGCCGACAAGGATCGGTGTACGCTGTTGACTTCTCAAAAGATACTGCGGTAGTAGTGCAGTACGATGGATGGCATGAGGCTACTCACCCTGAGCGTTGGAGTAAGAGTATGTACTTCGAGGCTGAGAACTACGGTACCTACGTATCGGGAGAGAAGGATGTAAGAACTACGCCTTACCAAGCATCGTCAGGAAATACGTTTGATTTTACTAACACTACAACCTACTTGACCTATCGTGACTCTGCCTCTTATAGTCCCGACACATTAAGCTATAAGTTCACCACTCGTACCGATACGACCTTATACTTATGGGTACGATGCAGAAGTATTAACGGTAGAACGGCAGGTTTTGCAGCACGTATGGATAACCTCAACGCTTGGAGTCAGACCAACGTAGTCGATACAACATGGAAGTGGTATCGCATCGGAACTGACACAATGCTTTGGAGCGTATCAGCGGGCGACCATACCTTTAAGCTAATCGCCTCGTCAGCACGTACAGAAATCGATCAGTTCTTATTGACTCCTGATACTACGATTGTACTGCCCGAGGGCATTCCAGGGACGGTCAACCCTTGCTCAGCAGTGGTTACCCCTACTATCAGGCCTTCGGGAACGGTATCTACTTGTACTTCGACAACGCTTACCTCATCAAGCGGTATCGCTTACTTATGGTCAAATAGTGCTACCACGCAAGCAATCACGGTATCTGCTGCGGGAAGCTATAGCGTAACGGTAACAGATGTTAACGGTTGTACGGCTACCTCAGTTCCCACTACGGTAACTATCACAACTTGCGACTGCGTATCACCAAACACGTTTGCAGCTACTAACATTTGGCGTTACTCAGCCCGATTAGATTGGCAACGATTAACCAACGCTACCTACTTTACTTTGAAGGTTACCGATACTAAGTCGGGCAACTATCAGCAGAAAGTATGGGATGGGTCAACCACAGGCGTTAAGATTAATAGCCTCTACCCTGGGCGTACCTACAAAGCGGAGTTAACTACTCAGTGTGGCACGACAACAGCAGGAACGATAACTATCTTCTTTGTAACCAATAAATGAAAAGAATAACCGACAAGATTTATGTTGGTACAGTACAAGACTATCGAGAGGCGGACAATACGTTCGCCTTTCTTAGTTGTGCCAAGCACCCTGTATTTGTAGAGTTAGGTGGTACGGGATTATACAAGCGCAGAGGAAACACCTTAGCGTTGAACATGATTGACGTTACCGACCCTAAGTACTTTAACATAGAACAGTTCACCGTAGCTATGCGATTTATCGATGAGCATGATAAGGTATTAATATTTTGCAATCAAGGTAGGTCACGTAGCCCTGTTATCGCTATGCTGTATCTCATTAAGTCGGGAGTATTCAAGGTTAACAACCTCGGAGCAGCATACCGAGAGATGAAGAAGCTGTACCCACGTATGCAACCTACGATAGGGATCATTAAATTTGTTGGAGAGCATCTAAATGCTATCGTTTCGTAAGTATCTTTGAGGGATGGCAATTCAAACCCAAGACTTCTATGCTAACGGATTACCTACGGGTATCCAAGCTAATGCAGGTATTGTCTATACTAACCTATGGGATGGTATGCAGTACAAGCAGAAGACTATCCCGTTTGGTACTAATTGGGTGTCTCTTGGCACGAAGGCTTACTTCTATTATCAGTCAAGTGGGTCACTGCCTTCTCAGACGGGTAAGGCGGGTAAGTACTTAAAGACCGATGGTACTACTGCTTCTTGGGAGGATGGAGCTACGGGTATAACCTCAGTAACCGCTACCTCTCCCGTCGCATCTACAGGTGGAACAACGCCTGTTATCAGTATGCCTCGGGCAACAGGCTCACAGTCGGGATACTTGTATAGCGTCGATTGGGCTACCTTCAACGCAAAGCAAGATGCTATTACTAAGGGCAACCTAACTGAAGCTACTTCATCGGTATTAACAATAACGGGCGGAACAGCTTCGGTGATTGGATTGGGCGTATCGATACAAGTAAAGCAAGCGTCCTCGTTGCAAGGTGGTTATTTGAGTAGCGCCGATTGGACTACCTTCAATAACAAAGGAAGCGGAACAGTTACTTCAGTTAGCGGTACCGCTCCGATAGTATCATCAGGTGGCAACACTCCCGCTATTAGCATTCCTAAAGCTACTTCTTCGGCAGACGGCTATCTATCCTCTACCGATTGGAATACGTTCAACAACAAGTCTAAGATCACCTCGGGAACCACAGAGATAGATTTTGGATTGGCGCCAGGCGGTAATTATGCGACCACCACAATATCTTTAGCTACTGTAACTACTACGTCTATTATCAATGTTTACATGATGAGTGAGGCTACTGCAACACACAATGCTTATGAGCATAGTATAGTTCCAATAAAGTTAACGGCAGGGAATATTGTCAATGGAGTATCGTTTGATATTATTGCTGTAACTGAATGGAGATTAACAGGAACATTTAAAATTAAATATACCATACAATGAGTGGACTAAGAATAGAAGGCAATACATCAGGCAATGTAGCCGAAGTAAATGCTTCAAATCAGATAAAAGTCATAACCGAAGTAGATGCTTCAACCAATCCTTCTAATGTAGGAGCTATGAAAATTTTCTCAGAAAACGACACTGGGAGAGTTTCAGGAACCCCTTATTTAGCATCCCCCGAAACGGATGATGACTTCCGTTTAAGAATGGCAGCAGATACATTATTGGATTTTGAAACTTTTAACTACGCAGCACAAAATACAGGGAAGCATACGTACTCTAATTCCACAATGACCATTACTTATGCCACAAGCGGATTAACAACCAACGGAGGCGGAATTACAACTACTGGTACAGGAGCCACATGGGGAACATACGCTGAGTTTCCCGTGCTTGGGACTACAAATACCTATATTGAATTTGAAGCCTCCTTTTCTAATGCAGTTGTATCTAATTTTGTTTTAGATTTTGGTGTATTTAGAAGAGGAGCCGCTAACCCATACACTCCAACTGACGGCGTTTATTTTAGGCTAAACGCATCAGGGTTACTTGGCGTAGTAAATTATAATGCTACAGAAACTACTACGTCTGCTTTTGCTTTTACTTACACCGACAACCATAAGTATCAGTTTATAATTGCCATTACCCAAAGAGCTGTTGAGTTTTGGATTGACAATGAATTGTACGGAACTATAGAAACTCCATCAGGTCAAGGTCAACCATTTTTATCAGCTACGTTACCTATTTCTATTCGTCATGCTAATACGGGTACAACTTCTGCTGTACTTCAAATGAACCTGAATAATTATACTCTTTCTATTGGCGGATCAGTTTTTAATCGATCAATATCAGAAATGGGTAATGCAGTTTTAGGTAGCTATCAAGGCTTATCGGGCGGTACGATGGGTTCGATTATTGGAGGTACGGTAACAACGGGTACGTTAATCAACCCGACCGCTGCGGTTCCTTCTAACACCGCTTTAACTACCAACTTGCCATTAGGCTTAGGAGGTCGTTCTTGGGAATCGTTCACCACAGGGTTAGCTCTCAATACAGACGGTATCATTATGTCGTATCAGGTGCCTGCTGGAACTACCGCTGTGCAAGGTAAGCGTTTAAAGGTAACGGCAGTTAAGATGACGGGCTATATTCAGACAGCGTTAACGGGTGGAGGTATCGTATCAGAGTTTACGCTTTGTTTTGGGCATACAGCCGTATCGTTACAGACTGCTGAATCGGTTACAGCGAAAGCACCACGAAGAGTATTACTTCCTGAGTTCACACAGTACACCACTTCAGGTCAAGCTATCTCTACGGTGGTGTCGCAACCAGGTGGATCAATAGCTACCTTTGACCAACCTATCTATGTCAACGCTGGTGAGTTCATCGCTATTGCGGTTAAGCACTTAGGTACTCTGCCTACTGCGGGGACGATAGCACGTAATATACAGTTTGTTTATTCGTGGGAATAAAGCATCTCGCCTACCATGTGTAGAAGGAGAAAAGAAGGCGGATAGACTTGTGTTTGTCCGCCTTTAGTCTTATCTTTACCACATCCCAATGCTTTTCGTAGCCCGATAGGTTCTCCATTTCCTGTCGGGCTTATTTATTTTTGTTATCTTTGTGTTACAAACTCATACACCCATGATTATCCACAAATTCCAATGGTGGCAGTCGAAACGCAACAAGCAGTTTTACTTCCACACCGTAAGCCGTAACGGTAAAACAGTACAGCCTTCCGAGGGTTATCTCAAGAAGGCTGTTATGATGAAAACTATTAATCGTATTAACTCACAGTTGGTAGCTCAGGTGCCTGTGGTGGAAGTCCCTGATCCGAAGGTAAAGGCTGTTCCAAAGGTGGTTGTCCCTGCTGCACGGGTTCGCTCGAAGGCGAAGGCTGAGTGGGGGGTTGCTCCGTTAGGGTTGAAATAATCAAGCCATCGATAAGGTCGGGATGTGGTACAACTCCGCTATCGACAAGACCCTTGACGATAACAGTCTTGCGCTCTTCCTGACCTTTGACTCTTTCCTTCATGATAGCCCCTTCAGTTTCAGCTTGTGAGATAGCTTGTTTTACTTGCATCTCCATAGCTAACGTTTGTTGCTTAGCTTGTTCTTGAGCCATCATGTTTTGACCGTTCAACTGCATATTTTGTTGTTGCAGTACTTGAGCTTCTTGCTTAGCTTGTTCTTCACGGTAAGCCAACCACATAGCAGCGTATTTCAACTGCCCACGCTCGATAGCTTGTAAGATAAAGAAGTAATCTAAATAAGTGATACCGATACCTCCCGTCTTAGCAGCATCCATACTCTTCTGTGCTGCCATCAATAGCAACTGCTTCTGAGTATCGTCAATGAGCATCTCACACACCACTTGTATCCTACGCTTAGAAATATCGTTGTAAGTGAGCGATACAATCTGACCTGCTACCCCCTCGTCAATCTCATTAATATCTTCTTGCGATAAGTATAACTGCCAACGCAAACAAGTATTATCGAATACTCTTGACTTCACACGTTTATATGCAGCCAAGCAAGGTCGTAACGTATCGGTCATGGAAGCCTCAGCAATCTGAAGCGTACCTTTAAGCATATCTCCCGAGGCTACGTTACCATCCAACCCTTGACCGATAGCGGTAATCTGACGAAGGGTGTTGACGTGCATCTCGAAGGTAGAGATAAACTCTTTCAAGATACTACCAAGACCACCTTCTAATGACATAATCGGAGGCGTTCCATTAGTAACCCTCCCGCTTGTATCAGTAGATTTCCATAACAACTGTCCTGTTTGGCGGTCTAGCTTAATAACGTCCATAGGAGTCATCTTCGCACCACCACCGATAGTCATGTTGCTTAGTCCA
>OGVW01000016.1_pt1 | contig 27401 bp, 29 predicted proteins | sample 1575821 | NCBI WGS metagenome assembly OGVW01 (sample SAMN07581525, study PRJEB24739) | freshwater metagenome | place: Singapore | collected 2015-01
GTTTCCCAGTCACGATAGTCAGCCCCAAACCCTGCGAAGTTAGCAAAGGTCATGTTCAGTACATGATTGATTTTGGCAGGTGACATAGGCACACCGTTATCGGTTGACCATTGTGCGAGTTTATTCACGGAGTCACTTGAACGGCTTTCACCTCTATACTGCACTAGCTCACGGCTGTCTGCGCTGGACTCAATGGGTTGACCTAAGTAAGAATCGTAATTAGCTAGAGGCTCTGCGACAATTTTAAGAGCTTGTGGTGTTACCGAGAACATCGTGTTTTTAGCGATACCTCGCCACGCTTTTAAGAGTTCTGCGCCATCAGCCGTTTTATTGTGCATCTGTGATAACATATTCCCTAATGCCCAGAGTGGGATAAGCTCGTGTGGGATTTTAAATTTCCGATACGGCGACTCTTTTTCACCTGTGTGAATTACAAAGTTGCTGAGTTTGTCTTGGTCAGTCATGTCGTTATACTGGCTATCACCTGCTAAATACTGCGCGGCGATATAACTCAACACCACAAACCCACCTGCTTTCATCGCAAATAGTTTCTGCGCTTCACTGCGTTTTGATAATGGTAAATCCCTAGCTGTTGCAGTTGTCCACGCTTTCATCAAACCATTAGTTGACGCGCTAAAGAACGGTACAAGTACACGCGCATTACGCGCTAGTGATGAATCCCCGCTAATTGAGAAGTTGATAGATTCTCGCGCTTCCATAATCGCGTAGGTTTGCGCGGCGTGGTCAGATTTACCCGCGAGCTTTGCTTTTTTATAGGCTTTACGATATATCGCTGCGCGAGTCGAAGCGTCAACCGCCGTGTGCATACTGTGGAGTAAGTTATCGAGCTTGTGTAGTTTTTGGACTAGCGCACCTTTATCGTGTGACGTATCACCAAAGTGTTTGAGCAAAGCATTTCTGTCCATTGGGGTATAACCCCCTTCGGTTCTACCTACCACACCGTTATCATGTAGCAAGTTGATAATCGCATTACCCTTACCGCCTAACCCCATTTTACCGAGTTCAGCCAGCGCATTCCAAGGACCTATAAAACCAACATTCGTGAACATCGTCGCGGCTAAGGTGTTACGGATAAGCTCATTCGCGTGGAACATTACGGAGTTTAGCGACGTATAACGTAAAACTTTCGTTGCGGCTTTCCCGACCTGCATATACCAAGCCAGTTCTGGGTGAAGCGTCGTCAGCGCGCTAAATATCGCGGGGTCATAGAGCTTATAGAACTGACGCTTGCCATCTATCATCACAGCTAAGTTGCCTTGATGCTCTTTATTTTTCACGTGCCCTACAAACTCTGCGCCCCCTGCGGTAGCTAAATTATCTGCGACAACTCGTTTAGTTGAGTTTGCATAAGCTCCAAGAATCGTGCTGGTATAGTGACGAATCATATTATCGAATATATCGACTTGATGGTCCGCGCCAGGTGTACGCTCGTAAAAGATTTTAGTCTGCGTATTACCAATTTTAACAGCGCGGTCTTTACCTTTGGGTGGATTCAACGCGGTATCTAAATCTTCACGCAACACATAGCGTGGAACATACCCTTCAGATGCTCTGAATATCCGCGCAGTTTCAGCATCAATCAACCCGCTGTCCTGCATGGCATCAACAAGCGACTGGTTAATTTTGCGCCACATTTCCAGCGCGGTTTTAATCTCAGGGTTCGCGTCGCGGATGGCAAGTGCTTGACGCTGCGCTTCAACAAGGGCTATAGGGTCTTTGAATTGGCTAGGTAGTTTTTTCGGGTCGCGTTTAGCTTGGTCAACCGCGTCAAGTACATACGCCACATTCGCGTAAGCCGAATAGGGGTCAGCAAGGGTTTTGTTTTTACCGAGAATCTTTTGAATCGCATCGAAGCTCGTATCGACTAACTTACCTTTATATTCGGTAGGTGTTAAGCGACGAATTACCATTGTGCCTGACTTATCGAACCGCACGCTACCTGCTTCCAGACCGCTACCAATAAGATTCCCCACTTGTTTAAACGTATTGATAAGCACGTCACCACGCAATTTACCGTCGGCGGTGATTTTATCTAACCCCGCGTCAGCTAGGAACTTTGTTAAGTTCCAGTTGGTATCCATATCTTTTTGCATCTGGTCGCGCACGGCTTTCTTTGTTTTTTCCCATAAAGACTTAGGTGTCATGGGGGTGGTGTCTTTAGCGCGTGAGTTGACCGTCGCATTAAGGTTGCGTAGGTATTCTTCCTCTGGGGTAGCGCGTTTTGACATACGTAATGGGGCATTGGTTTGGGTCGCTACACGGTTTAGTTTCTCAGGTGCTGTGCGTAAAATCCTGCTCGCTGTGTAAGCTAAATCATTAGCAGTTCTACTACCAGCCAGTTTCCCTAAACCCAAATTACGGAGCGCGTTCTTAAACCACGCCACAAAGCGTTTAACAATAGGTAACTTACCATGATGCTCTAGCAGATACCCCAGAGTTTCTTCGCGTTTTAATTTTTCAGGAACATTTGCATAATTCACAGAAGCCTTGATTTTACGCCCAAGCGGAGTGTCCGCGTCAGCTATTCGCTGTGCGTCATCGAGAATCTTATTAAAACCCGCATTGCCTTCGCCCATTCTCAGCGCGTGCGCCGCTATTTCATGGTGCATTAAACCTGTTAGGTCAACGCCTTGCTCAATGTTTTCAGGGATTAAGTGCGTGACAGCTATGTTTGGGTCGTAGAAACCTTTAACCATAGCAGCTTCGTCACCATGCGACTGTCTGATTTCGTCGGCTGTCGAGATTTTAAACTTGCCTGTGTCAGCGAGTTGTTTCATAAAACCCGTACCATGCTGCGCGTCTAAATCTGTCACAAGCTGGTTAATTAGTGACTCAGGTGTATGCGCGTTTTCCACAGGAGCTTGGGGTTTTGAGAACGGCGGTTCATCAGCGTTAACGATGGTTTCTTTAGGGGTTTCACCTTCGGGCATCAAGGGTTCTTGACTAGGTTCTTCTGGTGCGTGTTCGGCTTCTAAGTATTTAGCTACAGCGTCTAGTCCGCGCAAGATATTCATGTCTGTTTTATCTAGTTCTTGGTAGCGTGTGTATTTTTCTGCGGCTTCTTGAATACGCGCAACACTAGGAGTCGTCACTAAATTGGTACCGTCAGCGTCAATAGGCTTAAACGCTTTGTCTTTAAACCACTCAGGATTCTGTGATGGTATTCTTAACTCCAACCCATCATGTATATATCGTTCAACCCCGCCATTTACACGCAAGCTATTAGCTAACCCGACAACTGCATCATGGAACTTGGGGTGTTCCATAGCTATATCTGAAGCACGTTTAGCCACGGTATCTTGATAACCACTACGCAGTTCAGGGGCTTGTTTTGGGTCGCCTGTCTGTTCTAAGAACGCATCCGCAATGTCAATACCCCTAGTTGCTTTTAGCTTTAGATAATGCCGAGCGTCAATAGCTACTTCATTTATCTTTTCTGGGCGGGTATTCGGGTCAATTTTATAGGCTACGTCAGCTTGATAACCTTCGCCACGCTTATTAGGTGTGAAGTCGCTTAAGGCTTCTGGTGTACGACCTGATTTCGTTGCATCAAATAATGGTTTGTAACTGTTTAGCCAGCGTTGTTTGTACTCTGTGTCGAGGGGTGAGTTATCCCACGAGTGACCAAATCTGTTTTCATAATCTGATACGGCGCGTTCTGTAACATCCGCTTGCCACTGTTCAGCGGCTTGTTTGGCTTTCTCTTTTTTAGTAGGTTCAGCCGCCCGTATCGTAGGTTCTTCGGCGGCGCGTGTTTGCTCTGCGACAGCTTCATTGGCGGATTTATACTCAGGGATATTTTCTGGTGAAAAGGCTTCCGCCGCCTTACCGACTTCTGCGGCTTTAATGGCATTGGGATTATGTGTGGCTGTGCGTATCACGCCAAAAGGTAGTAGAGCTAACCACGCTGAATCTTCAGCAATTTGTCCTACATTGGGCGCGTGGAAATCTTCATAGTCTTTTGCTTTTGCAGCATTCCCAATAGTTTCGTTGGCTGCGCCCATCGCCGTTAGCGCGGCTTCGTTTTTCGCCGCGTTTTTAAGCATCTGCCCTGCAAATTGAGTCTTAGTGCGACCTGCGGATACACCGCCAGCTACGTCTTTCGCTGCTTGTTCACCTGCTTTAAACAGTTCAGCTTTGGTTTGGAAGTTTAGCGGTGCATCGCCTTTAAGCCCTAATTCAGCAGCTTTATCCGCCATGCCCTTAGCCGCTGCGTCTTTAACTTCCTGTACGGCGGCTTTATTTGTGAGGTCTACGCCTAATGATTCAGCAATTTTAGACCCTGCTTTCTCACTCCAACCCAGCATTTTAGGGAATAGGGCTTCTACGGCTGCCTGCCCTGCGCCACCAAGTAACGCCTTACCTGGCGATGCCCCCGCATCGTGGAGTTCACCTGCTTTTCGTAATGCTGATTCACCATAAATCGCCCCTGCGCCAACTGCTCCAGCAGGACCAGCCCCTGCTATCGCAGGTGTTACCATCATGTTAGGCATATCGCCAACCATACTGCCTAGCGGCTCTGCGATTTTCTGCCGCCCTTTAGCTAATGCCCCTGCGATAGGACCTCGCGTTTCATAGATATGCTGAACTAACTCATCTGATGTAGGGGTATATTCTGTAGGTTCTGCTTCCTGTTCAGTTTGGGCTTGTTGGTACTTAGCCGCCGCGCCTTCTATATCACCCACTAATTCATGTAATACCCCTAAACCTTTAGTGAAACCTGCGCCACCCCAGTTACTAATAGACTTCGACGCGGCGTTAGAAATACCACCATGCTGCGCTTCATAAGCGTAAGCATCGTTTAAGGACTTAGTAAAATACTCAATAGCAGGCTGGTCATTCGTTTTCTTAGCCAAGTCTAGGTCGGCTTGAACATCCTTAATTGAGTATCGACGCTTCGCCACCGTAGGTTCACTAGGTGTTTGAGCTTGTGCTAACATAGACTCAAAATAGGCTACAGCAGGATGGTCATTCGTTTGCTTAGCCAAATCTAGGTCAGCTTGAATATCAGAGAGTGTAGCCATAGTTATTGTGTTGTGCGGTATTTAGATGGGTCAAAGCCTAAGCTCTTAGGTGCTGGATTTTGCGGCTGTGTTGGTTGTGCGCCAGGCTTATAACTAAATATAGCGTCCGCTTTTTTGTATATGGCGTTCATACCTTCGGCATCCAACGGCGAGCCGCTATTAAGGGGATTATTTTCATACCCACTGACCAGTTTCTCTACGATACTACTGTAACGCGCTGCTTCACGGTCATTATGACTCATTAAAGCGTTAGCTGTTAGCCCACCACGCACCGATGAACCCATGCTATGAGCTAAAGCAGTGTTGTCTCTCGATGCTTGAATACGCTCACGGGTTAGTTCGGCGGTTTGGGCTAATCGTTCAGCCTGCATTTCACGTTGAGCTTGGAGCTTTTCACGGGCTTCTTCTGCTTTCAACTGCGCGGTAGCTTTTCTAGCAAGTACCGCTTCGTGACTGCTAATACCGTGATTCATAATAGCTAAGTCCTCTGCGCGTTTAGCTTGGGCTAACTGGACTTTTAAATCTTGTGCGCTACGCACCTGTTTATCATAAGCCCCTTGCTCGTCAATAAACGCATTTGCTCCTGCGCCGATACCTTCGCCTAATGCTGACATAAAATTGGGTGAGTCAGATTGTGCCATCGCAGCACCCGCTTTCATCAGGGCTATCCACGGTGCATTGGACTTAGTATCTTCTGCGGATTTCATACGCTCGTCATAGACTTTCTGCATTTCATCATTAGCTGGGTTTGTTCCTAAGAAGTTACGCAGTTTCTGTCCATAGGCTAAGGACTCGTCTAAATCTGAAGTATCCGCCTTTGATGGGGCGTGTGTAGTGTCCATTATGGCTGACGGTGGCGCGAAATCTGCTTCGCCTTGCGCGATTTCTTCTGGTGTTAGTAGCGACCCACCTCTAGCAAAAGCTAAAATACCGCCACCTGCATAACCCTCTGGGCGAGCAGCTTCAATGGCTTGCTGTTTGGCTAACTGCGCTATACCCGCTTCACGCGCCATATCTTGTTGCGCTGCGCCTAGCACCTGTTGTGCGATGGGTGGGGTAGCTGGCTTCGCTTGCAATGCAGCTTGTTCTCGCGCGGCGTTTTTTATCGCTATGGTTTTCTGCAATAAAGGGACAACGACATAATCAGGCACGCCGTTTTGTCGTGCCTGAAGTAACTGCTCTACCGAAAAGTGTGGAGGTGACATCATCATAATTAAATTCCTATCCAATACCGTTAAGTGCATTATACACGGCTAAATCGCCGACACCACCTACCTGACCGCCCTCAGCTAGTTTAATGACACCCCCTTCTTTCTTATTTGCTCCAACCGCACCTAATACCGTCGCTAGTGTCCCAACATTCTGCGCTAGGGGGTTTCCTGCGGGTTTGAATTCTGTCACATTACCTGTATTTACCCCGTTAAGCATATTGCCGAACTGCGCTAAGATATTATACGGGCGGTTTTGCTGGTAGTCATTCATCGCTATCGCATTGTCAATAATCTGCTGCGAATGAGCTTGGAGTTGTTGACCCATCGTATTCTGCGCGTTAGCCGCAGTTAGTTGATTAGTGAGGTCTTGGCCTTGTACATTAGCGCGTTGTACCGCGCCACTTTGGATAGCTTGCTGAGTGTTAGTCGCCGCGCCAACACCTGAAAGTCCAGTTTGTGCACCCTGCATCGCTGCCTGTTGTGCGTTAATACCTGTGTTAGACCCTGATAGACCGTATTGACCTGCGTTGATACCTGCATTAACGCCTGATAAGGCTGTGCCGACACCTGAAAGCCCGATGTTCGCACCCTGTTGGCCTAAACCATAACCCGCCATCGTTCTGTCGATACCTGATAACTGCGTTCCTACGCCTTGTAACCCAGTCTGTGCGCCCTGCATACCTGCTTGTTGACCCGAAATAGCTTGGTTTAATCCTGATATACCTGCAGAGGTTCCTTGTAACGCGGTATTAAGCGACTGGTTGGCAAGACCTAACCCAGCCTGATTGAGTTGACTACCCTGTAAGATATTCTGCTGCGCTTTATCGTACGCCGTATTGTATCCTTGACCAATCAAATTAGCTGCGGCGAGCGCATTACCCTGGTCAGTCAGCGCGTTTTGAACCGCTTGGCGCGACCCGCCATAAGCACTTGCTTGGGCGGCGGCAGAGTTGTTTTTCTGTTTTGTAATATCATTTTGTTGTTGGAGTAAGGCAAGTTGTGGGTTAAGCGCATCTTGCACATAAGGGTTCATGTATGACGCGACGGTTTTTGCATTGGTGGCATCGTTGGCGTACTGCTGTCCGCTATTCGCAGCGCGATTTGCTAAGTCTGCGCCTGCTCCATAAACTTGGTTTCCTTGCGAAACGCCTAAAGCTCCCGAAGCCATACCTAAATCCGAAGCATTCTGCCCATAGGTAGCCCCTAACGACCCATATAAATTCCCGCCTGAAATACCTAGATTACCTGCTTCAACCCCTGCGTTGGCTCCGAGTGCGCCGTAGTCGCTACCCATCTGCCCATAATACTTGCCGCCGCCAACGCCTACACCAAGCGCGGTATTACCCAATGTCGTAGCATTTACGTTAGCTATATCACTGGCTTTCTGCCCAATGCTTGCTGCGGCTTGTCCTGCGTTGTACCCTGCGTCGCCGTACTGGTTAGCTAAGTTTGATTGCGTAGATAAGTTCTCTGCTGAAGTATCCAGCATCCCTTTGGCTTGTTCTAGTGACGGGGTTTGCAGGTTAGCCACTGCTTGGGCTGCGTAGTTTTGTAGGGGGTCTAAATCTGCGACGCTTTTACTAGCGTCCCAATTACCATTACTGTCCACACCACCAATAGGGCTATAGTTCATAACCCCCGTTATATCACCTAGAGCTTTTATATCAGCCGCCATGTTATCCGCGCTAGATGTAGCAGTCGTAGTTGTCGGTGTAGTTGGCGCGGGAACAGCTCCAGCCGTATCAAAGCGTCTAACTTCACCACCACCTGCATAAGATTTCATACCCGTTACCACGTTGTTTATCTGTGGTGCATTAGCTGGCTGTTTTGCCATCGCGTCGTTAAACGTCGTGTCTTTGGGTAGACCTACATGGAAGCTCGGATTGGGGTCAGGGTTGTTTGTTGACGAGAACGCTTGTTTTACTGACGCATTTAAGAGCAGTTCGTAGTAAGGTGCGAGTTCTGGTGGGATATTACGTTGATTAACTGTTGAAGTGGTGTTACCACCACCGCTTCCCCCACCATGAAAAGTAGGGCATAAGAATTTAACAGCGCGTGTAAAGAGTTTCATAGGACTAATTCCATTAAAGTGTAGCGTGGGTAAAATCCCAACCGTTTAAGTAAGCGAACCATTGAGGGTCTATCATAACCTTGTATGCGCGTCACCTCGCTGGATGTTAGTATGTTTTTAAATTGTATCAATAGCTCAGGGGTACATATATGCCTCCCTGCCATGCTAACCACATGAGCTACCCGCGCTGACGGGTAATCCGTGTAGCTAAGTACCGCTGAACCGTGAATATCGCCCCTATCATCGATAGCCACTAATAGTTCCCAAACTCCTTCAAGCAACTTTTTGTGAACATACTCTGCATCAAACTCAGGTGTATCGGTCATCATACCTAAATCAAGTGCAGAAGTTACCTGTGGCTCGACTCTATCCCATACATGGCAGATATGTTCGCGTTTTACAGGTAATAGCTTCATCCTATCCACCCCGCCGTAGTGGGCGATGATGTCCATTTAACAGGTACGGCTTGGCTGGTATTGTCGTAGTTAGGTGTGATAGTACCTAAGCGGTTAAGTGCCTGCGCGTTGCTAGTTAAATTTAGCTGCGCTGTATTGTTGGGGTTCTGCGCTGTGGCCGCTGAAGGTACTGTCTGTGGCATGTCTGTCAATACCTTAAATCCTGCGGGTGGTGTGGTGCTAGCTTTTCGCTGCGCTAGGGCATCTGATAACGCGCCTAATCCGCCAGCTTCAGGGATACTTTGAGCGATATTCACTGAGTTAGACCATATCTGTGGGTGTTGGGGTTTTACCGTCATCGGGTTTTGTTGTAATGGGGAGTTCACGGCGGTTAGTTTATTCACATCGGTCAGATTGTTAGCAGCTAAAGCCCCAATACCCATAGGGGTAGGCGGTTGTTGCGCGAGTGTACCAATCCCAGTCTGCTGAGGGATTTCACGGATTAACCCTTGAGAGTTGATAGAAAACCGATTAGGGTCAATATCGCCGTACCCTATATGACTGTTCCCATCAACACCGATATACCCAAAACTCGCTCCCTGCGACATATCAGACCCCGAAGCCTGCTGCTGTTGGTATCTGAGGGCGTTAAATTTAGCTAGTACGTCAGCGTAAGCGGGGCTTTTTGGGTCTATCGAGCGTAAGGCTAACGCCGCGTCGGATAATCGCTGTTCTAGCGTAGGTGCTTGGGGCTGCGACTGCGTAGCCTGCGGTTTATCTAACATCGATACTGGACGTTTATCAGGGTTATCGAGAGCTTGGTTCGCTACCGTATTGACTCTAGTTGTTAAATCCGTTGTAGCTTGGGTAGGTGTAGGTGTCTTACCTGTCGCAGATGTGTTCGCATCGGTTGTGTTGTGGGCGAGATTTGAAAAATTAACCAGCACAGGGTTTTGCGTAGAGGTGCGTCGCGCCGCGTTCATCGCGTCAACAGCAGTGTTTCCTGTGCTATTTGAACCATACGGATTAAACCAACCTTGCAGGATACTGCTTAAATCATTATTAGAAAATCCAATTGTCGGCGCGGTAGTCGTAGGTGCTGCTTGGGTTTTTGGCGCGATATTCCCTATCGTTTTTGGTAACGCATTGTTATTACTCCGCATAGTGGCGAGTACCGACGCGGCATTATCTTGACCTAAATTCTGCTGCTGTTGTGTTAGGCTGGATGGCGCGTAGGTATTAGTCGGGTTTGCTGCGGGTCTGCCTGAGCTTATTGCGTCGGTTGGTACAGAAAAATCTAACCCTTTGACCCCCGCGTATTTAGCAGGATTATCATTAAACGTGACACTGGCGGTTTTACCGTCTGCATTAGGTGTAAGCGTGTAGCCTAACCCTGAAGGTGTCGTACCTGCTGTAGCTTTAAACGTATCACCACCAGCTAGACTTACCTCTGTCGTATATCTCGGCGCACCTGTGGTAGGGTCGGTGGAGCGAGCGAAATCCCCTGAATAATTAACCACACGGGCTTTGTCTGCGGCTTCTTGCTGGGCTTTAGCTTGCGCTGCGTCATACTTAGCTTGTTCCTCAGCGTACTTAGCTTGTTCCTCAGCGTACTTAGCTTGGGCGTTTTGGTAGGCTTGTAAGTCTGAGTTATATTTATCAACAGCCGATGTATAGTTGCTGTGCCTTTGGTCATATACCGCGTGGAGTACCTGCGTATTGGTTAGACCCTTAGCCGCGTCACCTAACTCAGCACGGAGTTTTGTATAGTTGATGTTTAGCTTTTTTGTCTGGGGGTTATAATACTCATCATAGACACTGGTAGGCTCAATAGGTTTTACAGGTTCTTTATCCGATGGTGCGGTAGGTTTTACAGGTTCTGCACCTGATGATGTAGTGGAATTTTCAGGTGACTCGCCTGAGTTGTACATATAATCAGGTAGCACATTACTTTTTGTGGCTACCCAGCTTGACGGGTCAGTTTTTGTAGTAATAACGCCCTTGCTACCTTTAGCCGATGTATCTACGGTCAGTGAAAAGTCTGACCCATCTGGGAGCTTACCTGAATCGTTATCATATAGCGTATCGCCATCTACCGTGATAGGGACAGAAAACGTCCCATCAGCGTTCTTTGTTACTTCACCATAAGTTATCTTTGACATTGTATCTCCTAAGCAGGTAGTAATCGGGCGGCGTGAGTATCTTCAGAAAACTTACCTTTGCCCATTGTTTTGTGGCGTGCTGACTGCACTCTATCCATCATGGCGTATAGCTGTTTTGCCCCTGCATCTGTGGAGCCATTGCCTAACTCTGATACGATTCTCGCAGGAATTACAAACTCGCCTTCTGCTAACCGCGCAGGTTCTTTATCACCAATCACAGCAGGGATATTGTCAGATACGCCATCACCAGGACCTTTTAATAATTGACCACCATCTGAATACCCTCCTAGCGTTGAAATGCCACTCGGCGGTATATCACCTCCACCTGCGAAGCGATACGGTTGATAGACCTTAGGGTTATAGGTGAAATTAGGTTTGATGCCTTTGGGTACAGGCGTATCATTGTTATTCCCGCTTAACGCGCCTGATATTACAGGTGATGCTAATAACCCAATCCCACCTGATGTAATCATAGGGTTAGCTTTAGCAAATTGTCCGACCTTACCTAATGCCCCGCCTGCCTCTGCTTGGCTGGACAACCCTGTGGTGGCTGCACCGCCGATACCACCCGCTAACGCTGAAGTTCCCATACCTTCTGTAATAGGTCGTCCTGTTACTGCATTGGAAATACCTTGAATCCCTGCGCCTGTCGCCATACCTTGCAATGCGCTGCCACCATACTGTACAACTGGATGCTCTGCGCCCAGTCCTGTCAGGCTTTTTACAGCTTCTTGACCGATACTTAAGTTAGGCGACATGACAGGGGCTGCGCCAGCCGCACCGAGATTACCCCCTGCTGGGGCTAAAGGTGCTACATTGACTAACCCTTGCGGCGTAATACCCGACGCGATTTGACTGCCTGTTGCAGTAAAGCCCTGCGGTAAAGCCCCTGCTGCGCCTGACTCAAAGGATGGGGTAATCGCCCCACTACCTAACGATGCGATACCTTGTGTACCTGGCTGCGTTAGTCCTGCTGTTAAACTCCCTGTACTCGTAGGGACTGTGGCGGCGGCTTCACCTGCTCCTGCGGATGCAGCTAATTCGGGTGCTAAGGCGGGACCTGCTGCCCCCAAAGCCAACCCACCTATGCCGCCCATCATCGCGCCCTGTGCTGGGTCGCCGCCCGTTGCGGCGGATACACCTGCTCCTAAACCTGCACCTGCTGCACCTGTAACCGCCGCACCTGTGGCGATTGCCCCTAATGTACCTGCTTCTAACCCCAGTACCCCTACGGCTACCATACTTCCAATAAAACTCATAACCCTACCTCTAATCTATGCTGTTCGTATTCTGCGAGTGTATCGCACACTAGCTCGCTCTCTAAATCCTTAATTTCTGTTTTGTCTGAGCGATGTACTGTAATAAATGTACAATCGGTTTCTGTGTACGCCATGCGCTTAATGCCTGGCTTTTCTACGCCAATAAACGGCGCGGTGATTACCGTTGCTTTTGAACCTGTCGTGACCCGCATTGTACCACTGGCTAAGATACCTATGCTCTCGTGTTTATGGATTTTCCCTGTGACCATTTGACCTGCTGGGATAAACACTACACGCGCGTATACACCTGTTATTAGGTAGTGGAGTGACTCGTGGTCAGTTTGTGGGTAGGTTAGCGCGTGGTTTTCATACGCTTCTATTTGAGGTCTTAGGTCAATGTCAGGGGGTAAATCACACATATCAGGTACTTATAAAGTTCATGGTTAGGGTCGCGGCGGGTATCGCTGGACAATAGCCTGTCGCGCTTGTCGCGGTCATTACATCTGAGCTACTTGATGATGCCCAATAAAACTCAACATAATCAGACGGACTTACCTCAAGTACATAACTACCAACCGTGTTACGCGCGGATTCTACCGCATTTGTACCATTTAGTCTAAGCCATATAACTCGCGCTGCGCCGCCACCCCAGCTTCCTACGTTCCCTGATACCGTGTAATTCACTAAATACTTCCCTGGCTGCGCTACAGTGATTGTGCCTGTTGCGTCAATACTTATCCCATTTTCCACGAGCGTTGTATCTAAATGTATTTTGGTCGCTGTATTCGCGGCGGCTACCGATTGACTTGTCACGGCGGCAAAACTACCTACCGCTGGACTCACCGCTGTGTTATACCCATCTAACTGGTTAAAGTACAAGCGCAATATACTCGTTAGTTGGTCGAAATAGGCGCGTAGATACTCCGATGGAGCTAGTGGAAGGTTTGGGGCTTTTGGGGGCAGGATAACATTTGCCATTAGGTACCCCGCGTACCGTCAAGGGTATAGTCTAAACGGTGTGCGCCGCTTTGCCACTGCGTTCCTAGTTCGTTATTTTCAATCTTTATAGTGAATTGACGGCATCGTACTCGTATGAACACCTGCCCTGTAAAGGCTTCAATAGGTACTGTCGCGGAGCGCGTAACGGGTGCGCTGGCTTGTCCGCCTACTGACATTGGGCTTTTATACCCTGACCCTGAATTTATCATGGGGGATATAGTGAATGTAACTGTTGGAGTAGCATTAGAAGAACCGTCAAAACCAAAATCAGGTAGTACACGACGGATAAACATAAAACTATCGCCATCACCCATATCAATTTCAGAAGATTCAATATACGAATAGATAGCTTGGGGGCTAGTCCCTGAGTAATCATCAAAGCCTTCTTCGTGGTTGACTATGTTGTTGACATACGTCGCGGCGATAGGGTTTGGCAGAATACCACTATCTAACCACGCGCTACGCGCCATCGTACCATAGTACCAGATTTTTTCTGCGTAGTTATAGATAACATAGCGGTCAACTGTCCCTGAGTTTGCTGAACAATAAAACCACCAGACCTCGTTAAACCCTTCGTTAGTCCCAGCGAAACACTGGTCTAGCTGATTGAGGTTAATATCAGAATACACGAACTGGCGTAGGTTGCAGTCAAGGGTTTGGACACGTCCGTCATAGATATAAAACTTATCTTTACCCATCCAATACACAACGCCCGATGCGGTACACGCCGCGTTTTCACTCGCTATAGATATATTATCCCCGATAAGTTGGGCATTCCATACCAATGGGTAGCCTAGATACTGCATGGAATACACACTGGAGTCGGTGAAAACCACGATTTCTTGTCGCGTTTGCTGACAGGTGACAATCTTAGAGCCACGAGTTAATTTCAGCGACCCTGCTTGGTTGGTTGTTTGAGTTGTCCAGTTCGCAGCGTTTTCTTGGTCTGACCAGCGAATTAGAAGGGGGTCTTGGGTGGTTGAGCCATAATCGTTACAGCCAAAAGCAAACACAAAGCGGTATAAATCAGATACATACATATAATTTTGAATGACGGGTACATCTGACGCGCCAGCGATAGTGCTTAATGGCACTGCGCGGTATGACAGATACTGTGTGCCAGACTGTGACCCTGAAGTGTTAATAAGCGAACCTGTCGGTGTGAGCGATAAATTAGCTTGACCTGTAATGCTATTAAAATTTCGTGCGTAATACACAACCCCTGCTGTAAGACCAGTGGGTAAAGCTCCTGATGTTTCAAATATAACAGGTGCGCCCTCAGATACCAGTGCCGAGTTGTTGACGGTCATCACGCAAGGTGACGCTACAGTGAGCGTTATAGGACTAGATGCTACCCCACGGTTAGCGTACCAATAATACATCGCGCCACCACGATAGCCGAAAACTAAGTCTTGCCCGTAATTATTTTGCGCCCATAATCGAATGCTGTTTGACGATTGACTACCTACACCCCACGCACCGCTACCCCACGCACCACTTCCCCAACCACTACTTGGTGCTTGGTAATCATAGCCTATGTTTAGTAGATACACAGCGTTAATGGAAGTTCCACCTGCCCCCGTGTCTGATGAATTCGCCGCGACAGGTGCTGTTATTGTGAATGTATTTGAGCTAGTTACCGTCACTATGTAGGAAGCGTTCAATACCGACGCGGTTATCGCGCCACCAAGCCCTGTTGCGCCGTTAAATGTCACGGTGTCGCCTGTTATACATCCATGTGCGGTAGCTGTCACAGTAACCGTTGTTGACCCAGAAGTCGCGCTAAACGCGCTGCTTAGTGCTTGGTGTGTTCTGACAGGTGTAATATCGTAGTAACTACCGCCCTGTGATATGTAGAAGTTCGTGTTTGTCCCAACACCTATTAGGTTGATATACGATAGTGTTTCCCATGTCCACAATGAGCGGCATACACCTTCATAGACCGCGTTGGATATTTTGTTCCAGCCACCCAGTTTTTGCGGGGTGCTTTGGCGAAACCGAATCTTATCACACGCATACCAACCGCCCTCTAGTGAGTAGCTGGTGTTTTCCTTGTTAATACCACTTTTCAAAGTTAGCTTATTTAGCATGGTTATACCTTGTAGTATTCACCTGTCATTAACTGTTGTGCTACACGATGGGCGCGTTGCGGTGTTTGGGTAGCCCATGCGCTGTCCAATGCCATAGCTTTTGCGCGTTGCCAGTCTTTATTATCGAGCGCGGCGAGCATCTGCTTGAACTTCATCACACCTGCGGTACCCATTTGGAATGCCATATTTAATAGCGCGTCACGACGAGCTGGTGTTAATACTCGTAGGTTTGGGTATGCTTTAGCCAGTGAGTCTATCGTATCCTGTATATCTACGGTGAAAATCGCGTCGCATTCTTTATCTGTGATTAAGTCTGGTATTACCCAGTCGCGTATTTTGGGTTTCGCATCTAAATTGTGTCCGATACCAATTGTCCAATGCCCCGCAGTACACTTGTACTTTTTGAGCTTTTTCCCTTCCTCAAACTCGATTTGTGCTTTTAATTCTTCGTACACGATTTAACCTTTAGTGACAACTAAACCACCGCCAGCTAACGCGATAGCGAGTTCAATCACTGCGTCTTGCTGTTCGGGTGATAAATCTATATGGAAAAACGCACTCGCAATAGCAAATGCTCCTAAATATGTTGATGGCTCTTTTAATCTGCCAATAATCCACTGCATATTACCCTCCGATAGCTGCTAATCGTGCTTGTAAAACTTCAATTATAGTTTGCTGTTCTTGAATCGCTTTAACGATAGGGGCGATAAATTCCTCTAGTCGTAGCGACTGCTGCGCTTCGGGGTCAGCTATATCCGATGAAATCCACCCACCAAAGTCTATCGCCATCGCGTCGGCGACAGCTTTAACATCTTGTGCAAAAAACCCTTGATGTAGGCGTGTCCCTTTAATGGGTACTAACTCATCTGAACCCTCTTGGGTTTCATAACCACCGATTTTCCATGTGAAGGCTACAGGTGTTAGTTGCTTGATAAAATCTAGCCCGAGTGCCACGCCTTTATGGTCTTTCAATCGCTTATCCGATGTGATAACAGGCGAGTTGTTTAAGTAGATGTTCTTCCAACTATAGTTAAACGTCCCATTAGCTCCTAAGTCCATATAGTTATCGGTACTGTTGTACAACACAGGTTTTGAGTTATAGTAACCGAAGAATATCTCACCAGAAGCCCCATTGCTGGGTCGTAGTGATGTTACTGCTCCACTAGGCGATTGCGGGTAGTTTCGCACCTCCATATAATTTAGTGTTGCAGCACCCCCGCTATAAACCCCTGTCCCTAAGGACGTACTTGTTGGCGTTAAATAATCCGTATTTGCGGTAGCCGCGCTTAAGCTAGTTCCGTTACCTTTAAGTAAGCCTGTGATATTCGATGTAGTGCCTGTATCGACTGATGATGTACCAACTACCACGAAATCCGAGCCTGTCCACGCTATGATAGCTGTTTTTCCTGTGGCGATTGTTGCACCAGAGGTACTTGCTGATTTGACTGTTATTGACGCATTAGATTGGTTGCTGACAGCATACATTTTGCTGTGGGCTGGCGCGGTAATAGTTCGTGCTGTTCCTGGTGTACCCGTGACGATAAGCATTGCCATTCGTGCTTCATTAGATACCCCAGACCCCGTAGTGGTCAGCGTCCAGTTTCCTGATGTAACGTCGTGTGTAGCGAAGTTGGCGATAGCATCTTCTAATAGTGCTGTAATGGAGTTATTTATTGTGTCGCCCCATGTGCCTGTTAGCTCACCCTGCACTGGTAGTGCTAGTCCTAATAAGTTTGTGTATGCGGTAGTCATCGTTAATCCTGATATGTGATGATGGTTGTCCAGTTAGCGGACTGCGTTGTGTTGATTGTAGCCCAATTAGCTGTTTGTGTCGTCGTGTTTGTCTGCCAGTTGGCTATATGTGATGTGTTTTTCGTGTTCCATAAAAACTGCGCTACCCAGCTATCGTTAGTTGATACTACCTCTGCTACGGCGATACTGGTTATGAAATTCCCTAGTTGGGTAGTGACTGCATTAAGTACGTCAGCGGTGGTATTTGGGTATATGGCATTTGACGCTTGCGTATCTTGGGCGGCTAGTGATTCTGTGTTCACTGCTACAGCATTTAGTGTTGTGGCTAACCCGTCGGCTGAGTTTAAGCTATCTGTTATATCACCCACACGCACTAAACTGGCTAAGGCGGACGCATCACTTATCCCTATTTCACTTAGACTTAGTGTTACTTGCAGGTTGCCTACTACGATGTCTGCTGCGGTTAGCGCGTCGCTAGTTACTACATTAAACGTACTGTTAGGTACTTGAACCTCTGTAACGGCTAGGGTTTCAGCTACTTGGTTTAACTGCTGCGCGTTGCAAGTCAGCGCGTCGCTTACATTTAGGTTATCACTAACCGCTAGGTTATAGGGTGTTATCCCTACGCTATCCAGCGTATTTAGGATTTCTGCTACCGCGACATTATACGTTCCAATAAGCGTTAGCGCATCTGCGCTGCTTACCACTTCATATACGTTATTGTATGGGCTAGGCGTTGTGCTGTTTAAGGCTGAAATCGGTGATTCAGCAAAGCTGTCAAAACCGAACATCACCAGACCAACTCAGGTAGTGCGCTGCCTTCATATAATGCCTGCCAACTCGCGTTATACAGCTCAGATAATCGTTTGGCTTGCGCTACCCACTCTGGGTTGTTCGACATTAGTAATATGGCGATTTCTTGAATATCGATGTCCTTTTGCGCGGCGAACTGTTGCAGGTTATACTCCAACTGCTTTTTACCATCCATAGGGCTTAGCAACACTTGAGCATCTGTGTCTGTATCGAACCAGTACCACCCATCAATCGGGTATGTGTAAGTATCTTTATCTACTACATTAAGCATATAGTCTGGGGCTGTTACCATATCCCCAACCAGAAGCTGTCCATTAGCTGCTTTATAAAACATATATTATCCTGTAACTGTCCAACCTTTTAGCAAGGCTTGCGATGTATCTAAGTTTCTAAATGTTAGGGTATTTGACCCTGTTGCTGACATAGGTCTGTCAAATGTGATTGACGTATTTGCGACGATTGATACAACTTTTGCGCGATACTTAAATGTCCCAGTACCTGTTGTGAATGCTACCGCGTTTCCACCCACTGTTGTAGCTACTTGAAAGGTGTTAGTCGTAGCGTTGACAACGTAATACACTACATTTGTAGCGATTCCTATTGTTGTCACTATCGTAGCGAATGCTATCGCGTCACCATTAGCTAATCCGTGTGCGGCGGCTGTCACTAGGTTTGTCCCTGCTGTAAAGGTGCATGACACGGCTGAAGTTAGCGGTGTACCTATACCTGTAGCTACCATACCTATAAGAATACTTGACGTATTTGTCTGCGTAACTGTGGTTGACCCTGCTACGGTACCACAGGTTGTTTTACTTACGGCTGTATCTGCGCCTGGGTTTGTAGTGATAGTTACTGATTGTGCTGTAACTGGGGACATATTCGCAAACAGTAATTCTAGCGCGGCTTTTGATAATTTACACGCCGATACCGTAAAGGTATATCTATATCCCGTCATAGCTATAGTAACTAATGCGGAGCATCCATTAAAGGGTGTGGTGAAGTTAGCCGATGATGTTATGCCATTCAGGGACAGCGCAGGTACGGACGTTAAGCTGTAGCAGGAAGCGAACATATATGACATATTCGTCACTACGGCGGTATTGAACAACGGTACAGACGTTAAGCTGTAGCAGTTACTAAACATACTAGCCATATTCGTCACTACGGCGGTATTGAACAACGGTACCGTAGTCAAGTTGGGGCAGTTTTGGAACATACTAGCCATAGTCGTCACTGCGGCGGTATTGAACAACGGTACGGACGTTAAGCTGTAGCAGTTTTGGAACATACTAGCCGTATTCGTCACTGCGGCGGTATTGAACAACGGTACGGACGTTAAGCTGTAGCAGGTAGAGAACATATATGACATATTCGTCACTGCGGCGGTATTGAACAACGGTACGGACGTTAAGCTGTAGCAGGAAGCGAACATATATGACATATTCGTCACTGCGGTGGTATTCCTTAAACCAACCGTTTTTATGCTAACGCAGGCATAAAACATATACGACCAATCACTAAATGCCGCGTTAAGTGTCCCTACATAACAGCTTTCTAGCAGCCTTGATGCTACTACTAACGACGCTGCGCTTAATACAAAGCTCGTTATATTTGCGCCTTCTATTGCTATGTCTAGCCAATTAACATCACAGCCTGATGTTAAGCCCGTCGCGTTGTGGAGTTTATTTAAATTTACGCCTGTTAGATTCCCGCTTACCGCTGTAACTTTTACGATTGCCTGTTTATAGGACGCGCCGTTATGCGTGATTAGCGTCGTGTTTGATACGTCGAAAGTATTGTAGTCATATTGATGGTATGCTTGGATATTACTAGCAAACTGCTCTATAGTGCCGTCTCCCCAATCAACTTGGTAATTTCCTGTGTTTGTTGTTGCCAGTAATGAAACATAGTTCGAGTCTGTAAAAACCGCCATCAGCCCTGTGAACATCTGCTGCCCTATTATGCTTGGTAATACTAGCCAATTAGGGTCGCGTACCCATGCTGCTTTACTACTCGCGTTTGATACGTTGTTCGCTGATATACCTTTAGCTGATAGGTGCTTGGTTGCCATTAGACTATCTCATTGCCAAATAAATTAAATGCTACCGTTGCTGTCCCCGCGTATACCGATACTACATCTGTTGCGGCTAACGTAATACCTAGTGTCATGGTTATCGTGTCATACTGATTTACTGCTATGTCATAAGCTACATAGTGTTGGTTAGCTATTGCTGCGCCTGCTGGTCTTACGGCGACACGGAATGTTGTTGACACCCCTAAATTAGCCACTGCTAACGTTGAGCAGATAGCTTGCGTCGCTGAAGGCACTGTGTATAGTGTTGTCAGCGTTGTCGCTGCGGGATTGGCTTGCCCTAAAACTTTATATGATATTGCCATTTGTTATGCTCCCATTAACAGCATAGGTGACAGGGTGTCGCTTATAGTTTTGGCTGGTAATGTCAAGAACACATCTTTACTCCCTGTCGCGAAATTAACTAAAGCTCCGCCATTAGAGGACGCATAAACTGTATCTCTACTAAGGATTGTCCCTGATGCCGTGTATGTCCCTTGACCAACTTCCCAGTCGGTGTTATCCGCTATGGTATAAGGGCAGGTATTCCCATTACCTACAACACTAAAAGACCTAAACCCTGCTGCTGCGCCAGCTAATGCTACTGCTCCTGTACCTGTGGTAGTGGTGGTTTCTTTTACTCTATCCGCTAATACAAGAGCCATGCGCTATACGCTCGCGGTGTAGGTAATCAACAACGTATCACCAGATAACACCGAACGGTTGCCCCCTGAGAAACTGCCCACCGAATATAAAATACCTGTTGTCGTAGCTCTTACTTGGGTCTGCGTGAGTAACGCACCTGCGATAGTTGCGGTAGCGTTGATACTGAACGATGTTGATGTTGATGCTTTTGACCCTGCCGACGCGGAGTTCCACGCGACTGTGATACGGTTTGAACCACTGTATGCGGAACTCTCTGCCCAACCCGCGTGCGATGCCAAGGTATCACCTGCGGCGTAAGTCGGTGTTGATGCCCCATCTACCAAACCCATATACCATGCGGCGGTATAAGCTGAACCTGCTAAATACTTATCGAGTAAGTCGTTTTTACCTACGGTTACAACGAGGTTTTTAATGGTATCTTCCCATATAGTGTTCCCATCACGAATACAAGTAACCGCATAAGAGCCGTTTATTTGTAAGGTTTCGTGGTTATCAGTAGCTCGAATTAACGTAGCCCCTGTTGCTTCATTAGCTGTAACGGATTCTGTTGACATTATATGCTCACTAAATTGATATTCTGATGATAGCTGAGTTAGCTGTGTTAGTAGGTAATTGTACGGTGAAGCTTCCCGACGCGGTTTTATCTGCACCGAAATCAATCACCGCAATAGTTCGGTTGCCTTTAGACGCATTGTATAGTAGTGCGCCACGCGCTGTAAATGTCGCGCTGCTCCATGTTGGGTTATCAAAACTTACATACGCGGTATAGCCATCGGTATTGACCGTGACATTAGTTAAAACCTTTCCACCTGCGGTATAGCCTGTTCCTGTGACTTCGCCGTCCTGTGAATATACCGTTGTGCTGTACCCAAGCGTTGCGTTATTTGAATACATAGCCATGTAGATAGCATCGTGGGTCAAGTCATGTACACCTAAGAGTATTTCGTATTTAAACGACGTGCATAGTGCTTGGTTTATCATTGTACAGGAAACCTCACTTGTCCTGAGCGATACGAATCACGGCGGTCTTTACCATCACCTAACTGTTTCAGCAATGCCATAGCTTCTGCGTACTGTTGTTTATAGGTTGCCATGAGTTCTGATGCGCCTTTCATAAAAATATAGGCTTCAAGGATTGACCCATATAGTAAAGCTGAATCAAAATTATCCCCAAGCCATGTGCTACCTGCTGTAACAATTGATTCAGGGTATGCGAAGTAATGTAACTCTACGCCATAGTCTTTATCGGGTATCGGCGCAACGCTGAATGCTAAATACAGTTCGTTATCTGAGCGCGGTCCATACAGTGCGTAATAGCGTGGTATGCCTTCGACTGCGCTGGGGTAGGCTTCGCGTAAGAAATTAGCGTCTTTATTCAGTAGGTAAGTATATGACCCTGCGTCAATCGCTGCCATCGAATGCACCGCCATAAAGTCTGTCGGGCATTGCAAAAACTCATTATGTGCGGAGAATGTACCTGTAACATTTTTGCGTAAGTCTGGTAGCTGTATGGCGTTATAGATACGTTGCTCAGTCTGCTGAATGAACGCATTTAGCTGGTCAGTTGTGAAGCTGTTTTCAGTATAGTCCTGAATCAGCGTGCAGAGTTCAGCGTAAGTCATTATGCCATCGGTCCACGCGCTGTTGTGCCTTTAGTCGCTGCGCCGCAGCCGCGAATCTTAACACCTACGGTTTTCGTTTCATTCGCCATAGCAGGTTTTTCATGTAGTCCACTGCCCAAAGCAATAACAATAGCGACATTGGTTTTTGGTTTCTTATTGGTTCTCATAAATTTCTCACGTTGTAATGGTTACGCTACCTATGTAGGTTTTCGCTACTAAGTAGTTTGGAGTTAGGTCTTTATCATAACTGCGTGAACCGCCTATTGGATTCCAACCCCACTGGATATTTCGGTTAATCTCCGTTGCAGTATCGGGTCGTGGTTCGCGTAACGCTTGTGGGTCTGTCACAGGAAACATCCCAACTTTTAACTGTGGGTGGTCAGGCTCCCAACAGCTCTTACAGACTTTGATATTTGTCTGCGTCAGCTTAATCGTTAACTTTTTTAACTCCCGATATTTTGTGCGCTGACCGCATCTATCGCAGTATCCGAGGGCTTTTTTACCTGAGGCGAACCGACTAGCCATTATCTGTACCCTGGAACTACTCGTAATGTAGCGCGTTCCCTATCTTCTTGGAACGCTAAGTCTAATTGCGTTGAGTAGTCGTTTTGCAGCATGGTTAATCTATTCGGGTCTATGGCTGGCTGTTTTTGGCAAATATAGTACGCTAACCCTGCGACCAGCGCATTAAGCAATCGGAACGGAATATCTTGCCCATTTACCGCGTTGCCTGCGTCTTGAATGCGTCTTAACCGCCAATAGACTAAATAGTAGCCTGTTTGGTTAGGTGCTGGATACAGATTTACCTGTGGTGCTTGTACTGACCCATCAGCGTTTGTCGCGCCGCTTTGTCGATTTACCCATAGCTGTACGGGTCTGCCCATAGCATTCTTATTTGGAATCGTAGCATACGTTGAAGCCGAGATACGGCTGATATTGATGTCTGTTTGTGTACTGCCGCTACCTGTCCGTATAACATGGTCAAGCAAATCAATGGTATCAACAGGAATATCATAAGTAATCTGACCCACGTTAAGCGGTAATATCCCTTCCTCAATAGTCCATAGGTTGATGCCACGATTTGCAAGCTCAATAGTTAGTAGGTTCAGCGACCTTCTAGCTGTACGAAAGTCATAACCTGACCGTACTTCAGACCCACATCGCTCGTAGGCTTCTTCTACTATTTCGCCTAAATCTAGGTTGAATGCCGCTGTGCCTGTTAATTGCATTAGATGAACCGTCCTCTAGTACGACCTGTGCGTTCTGCACCGTGTCCACGAACATTACCACCCTTCTTCATACAACTTGTTTTACCGCCTTTTTTGTACGCATCTGCGCCTACGGGTAGCTCGTCGCCTGAATCCACTGGGTTACTGCCTACTAAATCACTTAACCCTGCTTGCGATTGTTTCCAATCATCGTAGCCTGCTTGGCGCGATGCTCTGCTCGCTGCGGTTTCTGTTGGTCTGCTTGCGGTGCGTTTTATATGAGCTGGCGTAGATTTTTTAACTGCAGGTTTAGCTTCCTTAGTTTTAGGGGGGGTTTCATCTTTGGCTTTACTTGGGGCTTTTAAGTCCTCTAAACTCGATGAACTTCGTGTGCCTGTGGTTTGCCATTTAGTTGTGCTTTCTGATGATTTCTGCGATGTTGGTTTGTACCCACTGCCGCCTAATAAGCGTTGGTCATTATCTGAAGCCGCTTTGCCTAGCGTTGGGGGTTTTCCCATGCTGTAAGAACCATCGTCTAGCATACGCGCATTCTGTTCGCCACCCTTAGCAAAACATTTAGTTTTGCCGCCTTTTTTATATTTACCCATCTTAGCTTCAGCGCGTTCTTCGGCTGCGCTTTCTTTACCTTTGAACACAGTTTTTTTGCTTGGTTTTTTCATTTCTCCACCTGCTTTAAATTTTTTACCTTTGTCTGTGGCGACGAATTCGCGCCCCACGCTTGAGGGGACACCCACACGTTTAGCTGCTTTTGGGTCATGTGCTACCATCTCCATGAAACGGTGCTGTTTAGCTGATTTTGACGGCATTATTTACCTAATCCTACCGCGATGACTTATTGTTACTTACTTGACTTGCGTAGAAGGTATCTATTCGAGATGTTACACCTACAAATACCTTGTCTATATCATCTTTTAGCTCGTCACGCAAACCTTCAAATATCAAATCAATGTCTGCGCGTTTTAGGCTCGTCTGTTTTAGCAGTTCGATGTCTGTGTGCTGCACTTGAAGTTTCTCGCCTTGTTTGTCTATCTGTGCAGAATTATCAGCGTGTTTTTTCTCTAAATATTCAAACTTACTAACTGCCATAGACTTTACTGCATTGATAAACCATGCAAGTATCGCTAAGAACGTGGTAATTGCTAATTCTGCCATAAACTCCAAATCCATATCTAATTTTAGCCCTTCGTGCATCAGAAGGCCGCCGAAATCATTGCGCCAGCTTCCATCGGTTCGTAACGCACATAATGTTTCCATGTACCTGTTGTTGAACCCACACCGATAACTAGATTGATAGTACAGCCACCTGGAACACGGATAGCCCCCCATGGAAACGCGCCGACACCACTTGCGTTAGTTACTACTGGAGCGTTAGTTACCGCGCCTAATTGCGCTAATACACTTGTGCCTACCGTTTTGCTTGCTAATGTTGCGGTGGCAGCCGAGATGGTCTGCGACGTTGATGTAGCCAAGTTTGTGACATTGTACTGCAATGTCGTCGCTGTAGCATCGTTAGCCGTGTAGCATTCTGATGCTAACGCATAAATAAGCACGTCACCTGTGGTATTAAATACCGCTAACCCATTACTCATTGCGGCGGCGTTTGTTTTGGTTACATGGTCTGTTAAATCAATGATGGATGTTATTCCCATTACACACCTACCGTTAGTGTTAAGCCTATTACAGTACCTGTGCTGACTGTTACCTGTGCATAAATATAAGCCCAATTAGCGGCGTTAATCGCTGCGCCTGACGCATCAGGACCTGCTGTCCATACAGACCCGCCTAACACTGTAGTAGCAATAAGTACCCCGCCTGATGTTGCGGTTGCTGTTTTTGTATCGCCGTCTAATGGTGCGCTATTTGACCCATACCAGTTGATAGTTACTGTCGCGTTTGTTGGGATATTGTCGCATTGTGCATGGACTGTTCGTGATAACGACGAGTATAACTGGCGTGTAAATTTCGTGTATCCTGAGCTGGTAAGCGGTACGCCCGTTAAGGCAACCACGCTAGGATTATATCTTACATAAGACATACCCGTTACCTACTTATGCTGTGTATGGTATTGGTGCGAATGTGCCATCTTGATTACGCACTGCGTACTCAATTAACAATGTTCCTGCGCCACCTGTTACTGCGGCGGTAGTGAAGTTCACAATAACATCTGATGTACCAACATTAGCCAAAATACCTGCTGCTGTCGCACCTGTACCAGACATTGATAAACCAAATACACCTGCTGTGCCTGAAATAGTCGTCGCTGCGGTAACATCTGTACCGTTAATTGATAATTTAAGCGTTGCGGTTGAACCCGACGTTACGGTAGTCGTTGCGTAGAACTGTGCGCCGATAATGACTGTGCCTGCTGGTAATACGAAGGCTTGTGTTGCGGTTGTTGCGGCGGCGAGTGACGCTGCTGAGATATTTACTGTTTGGGTAGCGACTGTTGCCCCCATATTACGCATAGTACCTGCTGTGGTGCCTGTTGTATCTTTAACTGTACCTACTAGCCATGCACCTAAATGTGATGATAAACCCATGATAATTTCTCACTAAGAGTACGCTGTCTGTGAATGTCCGCTAGGTCGGTCAGCGCAAATGAAGGATACCTAGATTTAGGCGCGTTATATCATAATTTCAGGTAAAATAAAACCCATAAACATCACGACAATGCTTATGGGCTATCTGTATTACATGGACTTCTATGGCAGTTGGATTTTACTCGTCTTTAAACAACCAAGTCAATACATCTGTGGGGTAGGTATTAGCCTCGCCAAAAATTTCTGAATGCGCTTTATGTATTGGGTAGTCGTATTGGCGCGAATATACCGATGCTCTTTTACCTAAAGCTCTAGCTTTACTTACATCAATGCGTCTGTTACGCATAGAAGCGAATCCCATGATAGTCGTGTAGTCTACTGGCGAAGTGATGGCTTTTGCTTTCAATAAAGCTACTTCGTTTTCTAGAGTTGCTTGGCGTTTCTCCAAATCTGCTGATGCTTGCGCCATTTGTGCTATCAATTCAAATGTTGATAGCGGCTTTTTAGCTTGCTCTAGTTCTTGCCAGCGTTTAATAACTTTAGCGCGTAATAGCACATCATAGCCCGATAAAATTAACATCGTCGCTTCGTAGTCCAATGCGTAACATTTGTAAGGGTTCCCATTTTCGCCTATGTAAGTCGTTGATTCTATTAAAAAGCTCAAATTTGAGCCGTTCTTTTTAAGTTGCTCAATAACAACTTCAATATCGCGGATAACATTTTTATGGTGCTTGCCTGTCAATTCTGCGATTTCTGTTGAAAGCGTAGTTTGTTGCGTTTGTGTTGAGATATTCATTTTACAGTTCCATAAATAGAAAACCCCAACCTCTTAATGGTACCAGCATCAAGATATTAGGGTTCGGGATTGATAACTTTTCAAAAAATCTAACTCTGATCTAAGAGAATCAATAAATGAAAGTGGTGGCCTAAAGGGCAATTGACCAGCTGTAAGATTATAAATTTGCTTCCCTTGCTCTTGGAGTTCTAGTGCTTTTGAATTAAGTTTGAGAGTAACACTTTCAGGTATTCCCTTTACTCTTGAACTAAGCTTCATGCTTTCATCCTTTGTCACAAAAATTTAAAATAGTATTTATAAGGACTATTCTATCACAGTTGAAAGCAAGAGATAGGAGTTTCCATGGACTATTTCTTTGGAAACTTTTAGACTTTGGGAAAAATTGTCTTTAGGTGGTCCTTTTTGAAGATCAGACTCAATCCAAAGTTCACCTGAAAATTTTATGGTTTTTAGTTCTTCAATAATTATTCGATAGACATTGTGTTTTTCATAGGGAGGATCTAAAAAAATAACGACCTCACTCCAACGTTTTATTACGTCCTCCCTAAATAAAAATTTATGCAAGCTTTTTTCGGCGTCAAGATTAAGCACCTGATCATTTTTTAGCGTTGATACTTGATAATTTTCCCCAATTTTTGTGATATTTTTCTGCAAGATGGGAAATACTTTTTTATTAAGTT